>Ga0099825_1009581_pt1 | contig 10981 bp, 13 predicted proteins | sample SiratroredBW_FD_76838 | JGI IMG/M metagenome (GOLD analysis project Ga0099825, IMG submission 76838) | Root nodule microbial communities of legume samples collected from California, USA - Siratro red BW | ecosystem: Host-associated > Plants > Roots > Nodule | place: USA: California | collected...
AAAATAATTTTTTTTTTTAATATTTTTATTTATATATATTTTTTTTTATAAAAAATAAAAAAAATAATAAAAATAAATATATATATATATATATATATATATATATATATATATATATATCAATTTTTTTAATAGTTAATGTTGTTCATCTAATAAAAAAGGTTTGTTTTATAATAGTAATAATTTCCCTAATCCTAATCTATTAAAAAAATAATTAATGAAAAAATATCATTTTGATAAAAAATTTAGAATGAAAGAAAATTAAGTGAGAAAAAATAATTAATAATCAGAACAAAAATAATTTGTTTAAAAATTGTTTTCTTATACCGTTATTAACATATTTAAAAATAATTTGTTTTTCATGTCATTGACAAATTAATTTTTTTAATATAGAAATGTTAAATTATTATTTTTTCTTAATATATAAGTGTTAGTAATGAATGAATAAATAGGTAAAATTATTCTTTTATTAAACTTGAAGATAAACATTCTATTGAGTGTTATGATTTTTTTTTTTATTTTACCTTGAATTTTTGTACTCATATATAGTTTTACTGTAATTATTTTTTTAAAGGTTTAGTAACACTTTCATCCTCTAATTTTTTTTAATCAAATAGGTCTAATCAAACATAGAATTATTAAGATTTGTTAAAAGTTGAACTTGTTCAATCGGATTACTTCACCAATCCAATACTTTAATATAGTCTAATAATAATCTAATATAATAAAAGAATGGATAAAAAAAAAAAAAATACAGCAAATGACTTCATTTCTTTCTCCCCATTTTCATTCCCATCTTCATAGCCCGTCCATCGTATATCACTCTCAATCTCCATCATATAAGCAATTAGGGAGTTAAAGTAAGACAATACAACTTATACAACATAATTCATTAAGATTTGAATGAACTAACTCAATTCAATTTACTATGAGATAGAAATTTTGCCAATTCAACCTATTACAAGTTGGTTGATTTATTTTGTTTAATTAAAGTAGATTGATTCAACCCACGTATTAATACAAGTATAATTGAAGTATTCACCAATTTCATCAAGTAAGAACACCAATAAAAATATAAAAATATGTAAAGATTAAGGTGTTAACATATTATTAGATATTAGATATTGGATAGAAAAATAGATTAAGTATTAAAATTATTCAAACATTATTAAACAACATTCCAATATTAAAAGAGACAACATTCTAATATTAAAAGAGACCAAAGGTGTAACATCCCAAAAATGTATATTGTCTAACATACAAGTGAATTCAACAAAAGGAAAACAAATTCCAAAATAAAGTTTACAATCTTTCACATATTCCTGCATCTGCATTTATATCTGCTCATGTACATAGTACAATCATCGCAGTTTACAAAACAACAAGAAAAATAAGGGTAAGCTAGTGAAAATAAAATTTTATAACATAATCAATACACGTAAAAAGAGCAAACATATCAGTTATTCATAAAATTTCTTAAAAGATTAACATATAAGTTTCAATACTAAATACATTTCCATTTCGAGTATTCATATCAAACATCATACAAAAATGGACTACATCACATCCAATGACCACACACGGACCACATCATACATATCGGTCACACATAGACCATATCACATATATAGGTCATACATGGACCTATCATCTTCCAGAAGACCCATTAAGTATGCTCCTACCAGAGACTAAATCCAATACCCAAGACTTAGATTCAACAATTCTAAGAGAAAGGATCAATCCAATACCCAAGACTTAGATTCAGCAATTCTAAGAGAAAGGATCAATCAAATACCCAAGACTTAGATTACAAGTGAATCTAAGAGAAGGGACTAATCCAATACCCAAGACTTAGACTGTCATTCGAATATAAGAGAAAGGATCAGAGTAAGTTCAAACATCCAATACCGAGTCTCACCAGCTGTCCCAGTGTGTATGAACTCCCTCACCAGCTTCTCACCACCTAATATCTATGTCTACGTGACTTAGATCATCATTGAAGCTAGAGGATCTCTGTTAAACATAGGCATGCTAGAGGATTTCTATTAAAGATAGGCGTGCTATACTTAATGTACACAAACAAACACAACTCATACATTATCCCAAATGTATGACATCAACTTCATCATTCAATCATTAACATCAATACCCATTCAATCCACAAATAACAATGTGCCAGAATCTTTCCACAACCATAACAACACTTAATGATTAGATCATCAAATATCATTCCAAAAATATCTTTAAAATTATAACAACATATATCTAGTAGATTCATCAAACTCATTTTTCAAATCAAAACAATTCATGTTCATTCAAAAACAATTCCTCAATCAATCATGCATAAAGGCATATTTTATTCAATAACTGATCTCAAAATTTTAAAACATATTAAAGTCTTATCACAAGTCATATTCAATCCATCAAACAACAATCAAAAGTTCTTGCATGCTGTTTTCTAACATCATTACTCAAATAAGGTCAATTAATCACAAAGATCAAGATAATCAAACTTATTTAATGCACAAGGACTAGTTAGACCTGCAAGAAAGACTTGAGCACTTATAATCACATATTCAAAATCTTTGAGTTCTATTTAAAAGTAACTAAAAACAAGTTACTAGCTTCCCTTACCTGATGACGATTCCTCAAAACAATTCCTCCAAACTAGGTAGTGACACTAACCCAATCTCTAGAGATCTAGAACAAGTTATCATAACAAAACCAAATTTTAGTATAATCTTAATTAAGTTGAGAGAAATACTTTTCTCAACTGTCTCTACTAAGATTGGTGACAAAAACCTAAGGTAAAATAGAGAATAAGGGATTTTATTTTAAAACAGATGATGTATGAGAGAGAAAAGCTAGAGAGAACGGAGAGAGATTTTGAGAATGTGAGAGAGACACGGTGGAGAGAGAAAAGAATTTTCGGAGGTGCAGGGGTGCGTGCATGCCTCTATTTTTTTTTTCTTTTTTACTGTGCCTTACAATTATCCCCAATAGCAAAAATTTTTGTCCTCGAAAATTGAGTTACTAGCAAAGAGGTGAAGATAGATTCCCTAACAATCTCCTCTAACTCCTGAGTAGAAACACCTGACCAAGCATCCCACAACAACTTCACCATGCTAATGACCTTGCCCCTGAACTGTTTGATCTGTTGATCCTCAATTATGACTGGTTGAGCTTCAAAGCTTAAATTGTCCTTGATCTGCACTTCATCCATTTCTAGGACATGACTAGGATCGGGCATATACTTCCTTAACTGAGATAGATGAAATACATTGTGTAGGTTGGCTAACTGAAGGGGTAAAGCAATTTCATAAGCTATTGTTCCTATCTTTCTAAGAATTTGATAAGACCCAACAAACTTAGGAGACAATTTTATTGATCTAATAGCCCTTCCTACACCTTAGCTAGGTGTTACCCTCATAAATTACCCTTATAACCAGGAACTCTTCATCCTCTCTTGAATCTATTTCACCTTCTCAATAGCCTTTTGAAGCAACTCTGATCCTACCAACACTGTCTCTCCATCCTAATACCAACAAAGAGGAATTCTATCCTTCTTGCCATAGAAAGCTTCAGACGGTGTCATACCAATACTGGCCTGATAAATGTTGTTGTAAGTAAATTCCACCAAATGCAACATCTCATCCCAAACACCTAAATGATCCATCACAGAAGTCCTCAACAAATCTTCTAAAGATTGGATCGTTGACTCTGATTGCCCATCAGTTTGAGGATGATTGGGAGAACTTATTCTCAACTTAGTTCCCAAAGCATCTTGAGCAGTCTAGCAAAACCGTGATGTAAACATGGGGTCTCAATCATATACTATGCTAGAAGGCACTCCGTGCAATCTTACAATTTCCTTAATATATGTTTGAGCTAACTTGGTCATAAATATTCTCAGATTCATAGGCAGAAAATGAGCACTCTTAGTCAGCCAATCAACTATCACCCATACTACATCATGACCCCTCACTGACCTTGGCAGATGGGTAACAAAATTCATAGCAATGCTATCCCATTTCCGCTTAGGAATATCCAACTGCTGCAATAAACCACCAGGCTTCTGATGCTCTACCTTACATATTGAGCTATGTCTCTCTTCATACCTGACCACCAAAAGGACTTATTCAAATCTCGATAAATCTTAGTCATACCTGGGTGTAAGTTAAGATGACTCTTATGACCTTCTTCAAGAATCATTCTCTTTATCTTTTCATCTGCAGATATATACAGTCTCCCTTAAACCTCAACAACCCATCAGCTCCCAACTCAAAGTCTCTTGCTTTCTCTAATCCCAACACATCCATGGTATGCCTCAGATTAGAATCCCCCAACTGCTTCTCCTCGATTCTTCCAAAGAACTCATTAGTTATGATTAACCTACCACAACTAATATGATCTCTGTGAAGCTTCACCTCCAAATTCAAATATCTGAACTGCTCAATCAGTTTCTACTCTTCAATCATCAAAGCTGACATCTGAAATTGATTTCCTACTCAAAGCATCTACCACCACATTAGTTTTTCCTAGATGATACATTAGCTGGAAGTTGTAGTCTTTCAAAAACTCCATCCACCTTCTTCGTTTCATGTTCAGCTCTTTTTGATCAAATAGGTACTTCAAACTCTTGTGATCATTGAACACTTGAAACTGAACCCATACTAGTAATGCCTCCAAATTTTCAATGTAAACATCCGACCTGCCAACGCTATGTCATGAGTAGAGTAATTCTTATGAATTTTAAGTTGCCTTGAAGCATAGGCCGCTACTTTCTTCCCCTGCATTAAAAGACCACCCAAACCCTGATGTGAAACATCACAATAAACTTCAAATGGCTTGTTGGTATCAACAATCACCAATACAAGAGCCCTAATCGACCTTTTCTCCAACTCCACTAAACTTTGCTTACACCTATCGGTCCATGCAGAATGTTGACCTTTGAGAATCAATTGTGTCAAAGGTGTCATTATCCTTTAGATATCTTTAATGAACCTTCGATAGTAGCAAGTTAAACCCACGAAGCTTCTTATCTCGTTAACCGTCTTAGGACGTTCTCACTGTAGCACTACTTCAACTTTACCTAGATCTATGGAGATTCCTTAAGTTGAAATCACATGCCCTAAAAAGTTCACCTCTTCCAACCAAAACTCACACTTAGAGAGTTTGGCATACAGTTGTTGCTCCCTCAAAATCTCTAAGACCAACCTTAGATGCTTTCCATGCTCTTCCTTAGTCCTTGAGTAGATAATGATGTCATGTATAAATACTACAACAAACTTATCTAAGAAAGGACAAAAGATTCTATTCATGTAATCCATGAATAGAGTTGGAGCATTTGTCACACCAAAAGGCATAACCACATACTCGTAGTGCCCATAACGAGATCTGAAAGTTGTCTTCTGCACATCTTCAGCTTTCACCAAAATCTAATGGTAATCGACCTCAAGTCTATCTTTGAGAAGATGGTTGCTCGAATCAACTGATCCATCAAGTCAGCAATCATCGACAAATAATACTTATTCTTAATTGTCAACTTATTCAACTTCCTATAATCCACACTCAACCGAGAACTCTCATCTTTCTTCTTAACCAACAACATTGGAGCTTTCCACGACGATACACTAGGTTGAATGAATTGCTTCTCTAACAATTCTTCAACTTGCATCTTCATTTCACTCAACTTAGTCGAAGCCATTTTATAAGGTGCCATTGAAACTGGTCCTGCTCCAGGCACCAAATCAATTGAGAACTAAACTTCTCGTTTATGAGGTAATCCAGGTATCCCGTCTGGAAATACATCCACAAACTCACTCACCACAAGTATATAATGCATCTCTACTGCATTCTCCACTTTCATCCGAGTCAAAATTACAAAGCATTTTGACCCATCTCTTAATCCTGTCATAATTGGATCCATAAGTTTCTCTTTACACATTCATTCTTCATTTAAATGTTTGGATAACTAGATCTCGTATCTATTTTGGACAACGTTGATGCTTCGTGCAATTGGATCCCTCAAACTATGATTCCTCAACAAATTTATATAATTGACAACAATCTCTATATAACCTAGATCCCTCCTATATCTCCTTTATTAACAACAATGATGCTTTTCATAATGACACACTTTGACCATATAAACTATTTTCTCTATCAAATCTTTCATTTCTTTTTCATCTTTATTACTCAGCCAGAGTCGACTTATCAGGTGTAATTGACACTAGCCTCACTCCAAACACTAGATCAAATGAGAATTCTACTTCTATCTTGAAAAGTAATCCTAAAATTTTCTTAGGAAAAACATATGTAAATCTCTACTGCTTATTTAACTCACAATTAACTTTATCTTAAAATATATCATGAAACAATAAATACTAACTTGTAACTCTTCCTGCATTCACTGTACAAATATTCATTCCCTATCAATCTAATTTGATGATACCACTTTCTATTCATCACAAGCTAAAAGGAATGAAATCCCCATAGAGTCAATTTATCTCAATGATTATATCTAGATCTTCTAATGGTGAACCTCTAAAATTCACTTAGAATTTGTGTCTATCCATAACATCAAAACACCTATCATAATACCAAAATGTTATACCAAAACAAACATTGGTTTAAAACTTTCAACCTAGAAGACAACTTCAAAGTCCACAAACAATACTCATTACAAGAAAACATTTTACACTAAAATCGAATATACATCTAACATGACGTTTAACACATAATAAAATTAATCACCCAAAATATACTTCAAACATTTAGAATTAAGATAGAAAATCATCTCGATTAGTCATGAGTGTGCACCCCACCTCTTTATCAAGATTCTTTTCTTTCTTAATACTTTCATCTTCATTCATAACAATTATTTCAACTAAAATGAAACCATAATTTCAAAGACTGTTTATCAATCATCCAACCATAAACATTTTGTCTATGTTTCTAGACTGAAATTAAAAAAAATTACTTGCAGAAGAAACATAGTGAACTCACTACCTCAGGTCATCCTAAGGACGAACTGCTCTGATACCATAATTGTAACATCCCAAAAATGTATATTGTCTAACATAAAAGTGAATCCAACAAAAGGGAAACAAATTCCAAAATAAAGTTTACAATCTTTCACATACTCATGCACCTATATTTATATCTGCTCATGTATATAGTGTAATCATCGCATTTTACAAAACAACAAGAAAAGCAAGGGTAAGCTAGTGAAAATAAAATTTTATAACATAATCAATACACGTAAACCCTAAACCCTAGGTAATTATGAGAAGTTATTTATTTAATAAATAATTGATGGCAACCAAATTGATGGAAGTTGGTTACAAATATTATTGATGATAACCAAATTGATGGAAATTGGTTACAAATATAATAACTGATGGTAACCAATTTGATGGACATTCGTTATATAAAGAAATTAGGGATATGTCTCTATAGTATGATAGTTCTTCACAATTAACCCATCAATAAATTGTGTGGAGAAGAAAGTGACTGAAAGAGATAGATTGGTACAAGGAGATTGAAGTAAAAGAGATAGATTGGGAGAAGGAGATTGAAGTACAATTGATTGGATCTCTCATGGATCAAGGTAAGTCTCTCTCACTATTCTATATTATGATTAAACTTATATTGCAAGCATCAACACAAGTGTCTTGAATTCTACCCTCGACAAGAGCAACAAAGAAAGTCAAATGTGCCTCAGAATTATTACTTTCATCATTGAATTATTCTTTTCCATCTTAACACCCTACAAGAACACCCTGCTAAAATCGACACAAATAAACAATAATGGTGGAAATAAAATCTTTTGAATCAGCAACACTAGCCATGTTACAAGATTTGGAACACATCCAAACAAATGAAACAAGTACTGACAAGGAATCAAACCAAATCAAGAGTCTTAGAAGATATGGAATCCATAAATAAACGAACAAGGCATAGAAAACATAAAATAAAAAAAAGAGAGAGAAGAAAAATTCATAGTAGACAACAAAGTGATCGAAAGTGTTACCTTCAAGGAGAATTGCACATGAGGTAGCCAAATCTGGACTTATGATTGGAAGAAAACCCTAGTGAGAGGGAGAGTGAGAGAGAAGTTTTCTATGGTGTGGTGTAAAGTGAGTGTCTGGGCGTGAGGAGAGGTGCTACCCATTCCTTTTGGCTTTACATTTTGGAAAAGACCAACCAACCATGCTATATTGAGATTTCAAGCCTTTGAGAAGGAGTGTGAAACACAGAAAAATATATAGAATGGAAGAACGAAACCAGAAAAACACAATGTAATCTTAATGCAGAGAACGTAACCCAAATGAGAAAGGTCCAAACAAAGAAAAAAAGCTCAATGATACACATGGTAAAGAAGAGTAGTGTTAGATGATGCGCAGTGGAGACAGTCTAATGTTATCTAGGACCATCTAATGCATAGTGACTAAGGCACCGTGTAATGCATAATGTTTAAGCCACCAAGGACTATCTAATGCACCAATGACCAAAATAGGAACTAGAAACTAAAAACCTTACTCAAGTTGGAGTGTGGATGCTTAACACTCCATGCTTGGAAACAAGCTTACGAAATTTCAGAGCCTTTGTGAACACATTTGCAAGTTGATCAACAAAAGGTATAAGAAGGAGATGAAATTGTTGTTCAAATCTTTTCTTTAACCACATGACAATTAATATCAATATGTTTCGTACATTCATGAAAGCTATTATTGTGAGCAATGTGCCTAGCAGATTCATTGTCATAGCATAGGCGTGCAATGTTGTAAGGAGTGATGCAAAGATCTTTAAGCGACTAAACCAACTATTGTATTTCATAGCATGTGGTAGCCAAGGCACATTATTCTGCTTCTAAGGAAGATCTAGATATGGTATTTTGTTTCTTTATTCTCCATGATATTAAGGATTCTTCAAGGTAAATACAGGACCCAATAGTGAAGTAGTGTGTAATGGAATAAGAAGCCCAGTCAGAATCACTAAAGGATTTTAATTGTATAACAGAGGTTTAAGATAGAAAATACCTTGTGCAGGTAAAGATTTAATATATCTGAGAATGCGTTGTAGAGCTTGATAATGATGCTTAGAAGGAGCTTGAATAAATTAACTAAGAAATTGCACAAATCTTATGTCAAGTCTTCTGTTAACTAAATATAACAAGCGTCATATGACTCTTCAATATATTGGTGCATTATATACACTCATGTTTTGATCAATCAAGTTCTCATTCTTCGTAGCCAAGGGAGTAGTAATAGGCTTGACATTCAACATCCCTGTATTAGCTAGTATGTCAAGGGCATATTTCCTTTGGCAAATATGTATCTCTTCATGAGTGTTGGCAATATCTGAGTCAAGAAAAAACTTCAACTAACCCAAATCCCATTGATCTTAAATGCATAATTCAAAGAAACTTTAACCGCTTTGATATCACTTATGCACTTACCTACCAATATATTGTCGTCTACATATACAACTAAAACAGTAAAGGACAACTTGGTGTTTCTAATGAATAAAGAGTTATTTGCACTAGTTTGTATAAAATGGATATCATGTAAAAAAAAAAATGTAAGTTTTTTATACCATTGTTTACTTGTCTGTTTTTAACCATACAAGGATTTTGTCAAACGACATACTTGATTGTTGTTCTATGAAGTGATCTTGGAGGGAAAGTCATATACACTTTCTCTGTCAAAATGGTTGTGAGTATTGCAACAAATGAGTATGTGTCAGTATAATCTATACCCTCATGTTAAGTCTATACCTTTCCAACGATTTTTGCTTAATTTTGTAAACCCATTTAAAGCTTATGGGAATTTTTCAAATGGTAGATCAATAATTTCCCAACTGTCATTAGCTTCAAGAGCTCTAATTTCAGTTTGCATGGCTTGTATCCATTCTCGGCTATTTACAACTTCCTCGTAGGATTGTGGCTCGGTTTTAGATGAAATAGAAAGACTATAATTTAGTTATTTGTTAGATAAAGTTTTATATGATAACAGAGTCTAAAGGATAACGAACCTTATCAAAGTTTCTCAGACGCTCATCATGAGGAGACAACTTGTTGATGATGGTTGATCCTTTAAAAAAGTTGGAGGTTTTCAAATCCTGGTGGATCTTCTTAAGGATGCTAATGGGTTCCAATGTTGCTATCTTGCATAACATCTTGATTTGTGTCATACATGTTATCATATACATGTTTGAGAAAATCATCATTGCATTCAACATCATTTTGAGTGGTTGTATCAGTGACTTGATAGAAAAAGGATTCATAAAAAATAACATTTTGGGATACAAAATCTCTCTAGTGTGAGTATCAACAACTATGTAACCTTTAGTTCGGGATTTAGGGTTTACTAATATTACCTTTATCAGTTTGTTGTGTTGAGCATTCTTCAATAATGCTAAATGTATTGTTTATGGTCTTTTTAACATTGGATGATTGCAAGATATCTACAAGTTGTTGTAATTGCTCATGATGTAAAGTTTTCATAATTTGATCATATAAATGACCTTGTGATAATTTTCACCTTTAACATTATGTTCTTCACGCTTTTCCATTGCATCAGTGGTATTCTTCTTCATCTAAGTAGGAAAATCGTGTTTTTGAGTAATACTAGTTGTGTGATTCATCTTATTAAAATATGATTGTTCGTAATTGTTTCCTCTTCTTCTTCCATAATTCCTCCATCCAATATTCATATTTTCATTTTGTTATTCATTCTTTGGTTTTTTTCCCTGCATTGTTAATCATAACTCTCATCTCTACATTAACATTATTGTTTAATTGTCTTTCCTGTTGAAGAACTGATAAGTACCAATTTTGAGTGTTTTTATACAGGAGAAATATTGAGTACTTGTGGGTTTAAGTGTTATTTAAAATAGTAATTACTCCCAATTTTAGAGTTTTTGGATTTAAATTTATGTTTTGAGTCCTGAGTTAAAGGAAATCATTTAATCTCAA
>Ga0099825_1009586_pt1 | contig 10976 bp, 7 predicted proteins | sample SiratroredBW_FD_76838 | JGI IMG/M metagenome (GOLD analysis project Ga0099825, IMG submission 76838) | Root nodule microbial communities of legume samples collected from California, USA - Siratro red BW | ecosystem: Host-associated > Plants > Roots > Nodule | place: USA: California | collected...
CATCCTTTATCATCCTTCATATCTTTTAGCATGATTAGTGCAGATAATGTTGCTATTTTTAAAATTTATTTCATCCAGCTAGTGTACTATTCTAAATTGTTTATTACAGGAAATGAGGCCTCAGTCATCAAATTCGTCTGGTTTAAGATTTATCTGTGGGATAATCTGTCAATCCAAGGTTCTTAGGTTTGAAAGAATGTTGTTTCGTGCTACAAGAGGCAATATGCTATTCAATCAGGCACCAGCTGATGAACAAATCATGGATCCTGTTTCAACAGAGATGGTTTTCTTTCCTTCTTATTACCTCTAAGAATATTGATAATTTGGCTCTTTCAATCTGTATTTATCATTTTGAGTTATCCTGTTCCAAGTTGGCTTATATTTCCATTTTCTCTGCACAGTAACTCAGACTTCTGTGGCTTTCTTTTTCAGATTGAAAAAACAGTGTTTGTCGTGTTTTTCTCTGGGGAACAGGCAAGAACAAAGATTCTGAAAATTTGTGAGGCATTCGGTGCAAATTGTTATCCTGTTCCTGAAGATATTAGCAAGCAGAGGCAAATAACTAGAGAGGTGAGGTGCTTGGCTTAGGAGTATGTTATTTTTGGTCTCTTAAATTATGTCTATTTTTTTCCATTATAACATGTGGTCAAAGTCCACACAAGATAAAATTGGGATTTTTATTGCTATAGTTTCAGCGAGAGTATATTTTTGCTGTCATTTAAGCTAAATACTATTTAACTTCGTATATTGCTCTTGAAATACGGACTTTTTTTTTTCTTTAATTAGTTGCACTTATACCCAATTATATGGTCATCTTGTTTTGCAATCCAAGAGGTTTTGTATGATGATCTTTAGATACAAATACAGATAGTTGCAAATATGTTGCTTATGGTGGAAAATTTTATTTTTTGATACAGGTTTCATCACGTCTTACTGACTTAGAGGCAACTTTGGAAGCTGGGATTAGGCACCGGAACAAGGCTCTTGGTTCTGTTGCAGACCATTTAGCAAAATGGATGAACATGGTAAGAGTTGCTTCTGTATGCCTTGTTCTCTAAGATTTATTTTCTCTATGTTTCAACTACAAACCAGTCCTAATATCTGATCAATGTGTACATGTAAGAGATATATATTCTGTGCCAATAGATCTCATCCTTATCAACTTGTCCTAGGTAAGAAGAGAGAAGGCTGTATACGATACACTGAACATGTTAAACTTTGATGTCACAAAAAAATGTCTTGTTGGAGAGGGCTGGTGCCCTCTGGTTGCCAAAACACAGGTTTTTTCTTTCTCCAAATTTTTGAGGAATTGAAGAATCTTCAATATTCGTTATCCAATAAAGATCGTGCATATAATGATTTTCCAGATGAAGGAGGCACTGCAACGTGCAACTTTTGATAGCAATTCTCAAGTTGGCATAATCTTCCATCCACTGGAGGCAGTGGAATCGCCACCTACATACTTTCGGACCAACACTTTCACAAATCCATATCAAGAAATTGTTGATGCATACGGGTGAGCATAGTTAATATTGACCGTTTTTAGTTACTTTAGTAGCTGCAGCATGAATTATTTAATGTCTTGAAGTAATTTTTGGAGAGGTATATGCATTGTTTTTTCTGAACTTAGAAATTTGCATGACATGCTATACCTCTGTCTGATAGGTATATGTTCTACCTCTAACACGTTGAGCTTATTTCTTGAAAAGATATACTTTCTGTGAAAGAAAACTATGTGTAAGTTCTTAATATATGTTTCACATGAAGTTTCTTTTACCAATCTTCTGATGGAATCTACAATTCGAATTGTCTCCTGGTTGGGGTATTTGAGTGAGTAGATAAATGAAGAAGGATAAGAAAGCTTTGTATATTGGGAATGAGGAGGAAAAAATTTCAAGTGTTAACCTGATCTCAGTACATACAAAATTAATATTTGCAGAAAGGAAGGTGCAGGAAATGTCTGTTCAATGGGTTTCAAAACTTCCTTCACAGTTAAATCATGTAATATTAATATGACATTTATTGTTTGATTTTTTTCCTGATTGATTCTAGGGATTTAACATGGTCGATACAAGCGATCTAGCTTCCTAGCTATTTCATAAACCCATGACAACTGATTGGATTCCTAATAGCCCTTTTATTTGGCAGTGTTGCAAGATACCAAGAAGCAAATCCTGCAGTTTACACGACTATTATATTCCCTTTCCTATTTGCTTTGATGTTTGGGGACTGGGGTCATGGAATTTGCCTGTTGCTAGGAGCATTGCTTCTTATAGCACGTGAAAACAAGCTTAGCACACAGGTAATTTCATTCTAACTGTATTACAATAATATAATGGAAATGTAACCAAAAATATGTTGTTGATGATGGAAGGATCAGGCCAAATACACACATTGGCATGTGATATGTTGTGGTTCATCTTGTGTGAACAAAATATTTAGTTGAGACATGTCACATTTGAATGTTCATTTTCCTTCTAAGTTGGGTCATCATCGTTGGTGTTCAAAGAATGTCAATGAAGCTTTTTATTATTAGCTGCTGAGCATTCAGTGTTTAGTATTCAAATCCCCATTGCTGGGCCTCCAGTTTGGGTTTATCAAAGAAAGAGATAGTAAAGCATAAGGCCAAGATGGGAATTGAGGTGGAGATTGTTCGAGAGGAGCCTAGTAGAGTGGACAGATGGCAGTAAATCAATGGTAAAAGGAGTGTGGAAAGCACATGGAGTGGATGGAATACAAGGGAGGGAGTGCATTCTGGGAGGATTTAGTGTAGGGACAGAGTAGCTTTCCTTCTTCTGAGTTTAACTCTATTTTTTCATTTATATCTGTTATTCATTTTGCTTCTGTTACTGTATACAGAGCTCTGCTCTAATATTTCCCTGTAATTCCAGTGTGAATACCATTTTCTCAGTATGATTTAGCTATAAGATGGATTTTGTTTTTTGGATGTCAGCATTACTTCTTTGCCCCTAAATATATTGATATTTGAAACGTTTTATTCAAAGGACTTAATAATAGTGCATACAAGTGATAGTAGAGACTCCATTGTTTACTTTATTCTGCTTATTGTATTGCAATTAACCCCTCACAATTTTTTTTAATTTCTGCCAGAAACTTGGAAGCTTTATGGAGATGTTATTTGGTGGGCGCTATGTGCTTCTTCTAATGGCACTATTTTCAATCTATTGTGGCTTAATCTACAATGAATTCTTCTCTGTTCCTTTTCACATATTTGGTGCATCTGCATACAAATGCCGGGATAGTTCTTGCAGGTGTTCTATTTGCTTGAGTGTACGATTTTGGTGTTAGTTAAATGTTTCTTTGTCTTAATATCTGGTATATGATGCCTTACTAATTGATTGGATATGTAACTATTTTACTTGCCTTTTACAATCAACATTTTTCTATAATTTCCCAGAGTTGTTATCTTTCTATCTATCTATATGGGGATATTTGCAGTGAGAGAGCGTTTGAGGTGTGAAGAGTATATCTCCATAAAAGAATTATGAATATTTTTTAATTATATCAATGAGATTTGCTCCTCTCACATTATACATACATACATAATTGCATTCATACATATGCACATAATTGATGGTTCATCAATTTTCTTGCCCATTCCCGCTCCCAATTGCACATATTTCCGCCCCCTCCCATTTTTCCTGCTCATTTGGACTTTTCTCCTGACTATTTTTCCCACCCATTTAATGATATTTTCCTGCCACGTTTTCATTATTTTCCACTCATTTAAATGGTTTTCCCGACCATTTTTTGTACATATTGTTTCTGTCTATTTGCACTTTTTTTCCTTCCGTTTGAATGATTATTTGTTTTTTCATGCAATTTTCCAACCATTTTAAATAATTTCCCCGCCAATTTTTTTCAAATATTTCAATGGTTTTTCCTGGCCATTTTGCTAAATTCACTTCTAAATTTCTGAATTGATGATGTTTTTTTTGGGTATATGAGAGGTATTGGACTGGGGTTCATATTATATGTGACATTTTGTTAAAGGATTTTTGTGAGTATCATTTCTTTAAATGTTTAATTTGTTTGTATGCATTGGTTCTTTTTGCACATAGACATATGACGCGTGAAATGCATTGAGGTGGAATTTTTCATTAAAGACCCAATATGTATGTCTGTCTGTCTGTGTGGAATCCTTTCATGTATCTGTTAAGGAATACTGTCCTTTATACATCAACTGCTAAACTCAAAAGTGTAGTCCAAAAACACTCTGTTCCTCCGACTGGATAGTTCACACACACACACATACACTATTTAGAAAATAGAGCATTTTTTTGTCCTAATTATGAGAAACATAGGACCATTTTCAAATGTATTAATTGCTAAATTCCTTTTATACCTTTAATTTTTTGTGAGGTTTATTAATGATATATTTACTCATTTCCCATAAAAGTAGATGCATTTATTATTAGGCTATTAACAATACAAGGCATATTCATTGGTTGAAAAAATTATCCCTTCAATTGAGTAGTGTCATCAAATATAACTACCAATTAAACCACTGATTCTATGAATATTTTAGGAATAAAGTTAAGATTTATGGCATTATTAATTAAAATTAACCAATTTAACAACGTCATTAATCTTGATGAATTAGGTATTTGTGTTTTATATTAAGGACGGGAGGTAGTATTTAGTACAAGCTTATTTTTTAGCCCAATAATCAGCTACACTTCTGTGTATACATCTATTGTACAATTGCGTATCCAGATTAAAGAGAGAATAACAGGTATAAAGTTACAGCTGCTAGATATCATAATTAAGCAGAGAATATCAGTTCCAATGGCTTTAAATGTCCTGTATCCTATGTGAGTTTCTGGTTTTAACGACCAGAAAATTTACTCAGCAACCATGGACATAATCTGGGACTACTGAGTAATTATTCACTTTTCACTCAGTTCTTTTTCTTCATATTTATGTCATTGGGAATAGTTTGGTTGGAATCTCCTGCACAGTTGCACTATTTTCTTTTACTTTATTTGTTATCCTTTTCCTCCTTCGAATTGTTCTAATTATGGGTATTTGTATTGGATGTGAGTTTGCATTTTGAAACCTATTCTGCATTTTCTTGATTTTTGTGAGCATCCAGGTTTTAAAATTGGTGCTGTCTAATGTTTCAACATTCCTCACCTTTTATCAGGGATGCACATACTATTGGCTTAGTCAAATACCAAGATCCATACCCATTTGGTGTGGATCCCAGCTGGCGTGGAAGTCGTTCAGAATTGCCTTTCCTGAATTCTTTGAAAATGAAGATGTCCATTCTGTTTGGTGTGGCACATATGAACTTAGGAATTATATTAAGTTATTTTAATGCTCGGTTCTTTGGAAGCTCATTGGATATAAGGTGTCTCACTATTCTGCCTGGCCTGTGCAGATATTATTATGCTATTCTTCTGGTAGTTGATTTAACTTGCTTTTTATGTTACTATCAGGTACCAGTTTGTGCCACAGATGATTTTCCTTAACAGTCTATTTGGATATCTTTCCCTTCTCATTGTTATTAAGTGGTGTACTGGCTCTCAAGCAGACCTTTACCATGTAATGATATACATGTTTTTAAGTCCCACTGACGATCTTGGCGAGAATCAGTTGTTTTGGGGCCAAAAACCACTTCAAGTATGATTCTGGTTCTTCTATTCATTGTTGCATAATAAATTGTCACTTCCAGTTTTTTCATCATTCTGAATTAGTGCTTTGATGCGCAGATTGTGTTATTGCTTTTGGCTGTAATTGCAGTTCCATGGATGCTCTTTCCAAAACCTTTTATACTGAAGAAGCTTCATACTGAGGTGCCACATCTACCTGTTTTGTGTATGGATTTTCTTGCTTGAAAGTTTATAATTATATTCAGCCAGAGGACTCTATTATACCAACCTATATTTACGTGTGCTTGGTTTGAGTTTCCCCTTTTTGGCTGTAAATTTCTGCATAAGGTTGCTGAAAATTGATTCTCCTTGAGAAGCATTATAAGATTGATTTTCTTCTGAATCAATATGTTTAAGTAAAAAATTACTTGTCACTCATGTTATGTATGTTGACAGCTGTTCTTCCTATAGTTTCTCTTTGTTCCACACTTCCATTGCAGTCAGTAATTAAGGAGGTGATGCTGAGGAGTTTGTCAAGATTATTAATCTTTTATCATTCTGGCATTGTACAGAGATTCCAAGGTCGTAGTTATGGCTTACTGAACACATCTGAGGTGGATCTTGAGGCTGAGCCTGATTCTGCCAGACAACATCATGAAGAATTCAATTTCAGTGAAGTCTTTGTTCACCAAATGATCCACGCCATTGAATTTGTTCTAGGTTCTGTTTCTAATACAGCATCATATCTTCGTCTTTGGGCATTAAGGTTTGCACAGTCATCATTCTCCCTCATCTCCATGAATTCCTATATTATGGATTTTTGTTCCTTGGCTTATTTTATTCTCCAATTGCACAGTTTGGCTCACTCAGAACTTTCTACTGTTTTCTATGAGAAAGTCCTGCTTCTTGCTTGGGGGTAAGTTTGATTAATAACGTTTTATTACTTTCAACGTTGTTATTAAGATTTTTCTGTATTGTTTAGCATTATTGAAATGTTTAATAAACAAACCTTCTTACTTTAGTAGAAGAAACAAAAATCCATGGTTGAAACCTTCAACATTGTTGTGGATATATCAATATGTTATCCACAAAAACTACACGATGTTAAAGCATGGTGTTTCCTTTTTTCGCCCTCATTTTTCGAAATAATGATCACTATATCACAATTTCATAATCAAAAAATCAAACTGAGATGGATGCTTTGATTTGAGGGACTAAAAGTGAATCTTGCCTTGTTTGTGGATTAAAAAGTATTTAGCCTTATTTTAAACTATTATTTTGACTTGCTTGGTTTGTACAAGAAGAATGTACCTGTCTGAGATTCAGAGAATTAAGAGTAAACCTCCATTATTAGGTTTTAAAGATTTTGTTAACATCAATTTCTATCTAGAAAGTGAAATGTTTACTGGGATGACGCTAATGTCATCATGTAATAACCAAGAATCATCATTTGAGGACTAATTTAACTTGACATTCTTTCGATGACTAAATTGTTGTTCTGTTAAATCTCTTTAAAGATTAAGTTGGGGGGTTTACTCAAGAGTTACTTTCCTTTAGAAAAGGGATGCGGAATGATTTACTGCACTCCTTCCCCTGTATTTGACCCAGTTTATGATACATTGTATGGAGTGGGCGTCAATGCTGATGAGTTGGAAACATTTTTTTTTTCTCACCTAATATCCTGGGACAAGTATCTAAAAGATATTTTTGAGGTACATTAATTTTTGAAAGATAATGTGTTCGTGATTTTTATTAATATAATCATCAAGAAAATTCCAGCCGATCAATTATTTTTAGTAAATATTGGTTCTACAATTAATGTATTATGTATACTGCATGGGCCACCAGCTAGTTTATTTGAGGTGGCTCCACAAGCTAGGTCGGTATGTCTTATTTTTACTTCACTGGAGTATTTAGAAATTTTAGTTACGTTCAAAGCTGCATGGAAAACCCTGGGCTTGGATTATAATTTCAATATTTTAGCTTTCGGAATTATCTCTGTAATGTTTTTGCATTCCATTATTGTATATGCATATATTCTTATTTTTTAATTAATGTCATTCCTGGTTATATTTAAAACAGATATGACAATCTTATCATTCGGTTGGTGGGGCTCACCGTATTTTCTTTTGCAACTGCCTTTATACTACTAATGATGGAGAGTCTTAGTGCTTTTCTTCATGCCCTGAGGCTTCACTGGGTGGAATTTCAAAACAAATTCTACCATGGTGATGGGTACAAGTTCCGGCCTTTTTCATTTGCCTCCTTAACAGAGGATGATGATTGATCCATTTATACATGTGGTTTCATGGAAAATATATGCAAAGGATATTTACACAAGTGAGGAAGCATAGAATGAGAATCTGTAATTTAGTGGGTATGCTTGTTAGGTTTGCTTGATAATTACCTAGCAACAAAATATTCCTGCTCACTTCCTTTGGCTACCGGGTTGTAACAAGATGGCACTGCCAATGGTCATGGAAGATATCTCTAACAGAATACCTGCTTTATAGTTTTTTATTATTTTTCTTTTGCTTAGAATAGGAAAGGAAAGTGTGAAGGAAGGGACTGTTTAGAGTAATTTTTGTAAAGAGCAGCTGGGATCCATCGGAATGTAGCTATTGGATTTTGGTTGTTTTGGGGTTACATACATATATACATGATGTAGGGCAGGTTTTGCCGGGAAATAACCAATTTTTCTTATTTTTTTTTATGTTGATAGATGACAAGTTATAGAACCCCATTTTTTTGTAAGGATTGATCAAAATATATGGAAATCCGAAGTTGAATAATGCCATCAGTACGGAGCTTCTATAATATGCCCCAATTTGGTAACTTACAATTTGAAGAGTTCACTTCCACTGTCCGCAAGATGAATAAAAGTTAGAGACTTGTTTAATTATTCATTTTATTTGGTTAACTAAGTTTACTGTTATACAATAAGTTCTTATTCTATAAGGATGTATATGACGAATTTAATTATGAAGTTCATTGGAATAAATGAGAAATAACTTAGTCTTTTAAGGAAATCCGTCAAAAATAAGTTAAAGGAGTCAGAAATTATTTTTACGTTTAAATGCGTTTAATTTTTGCACCTTCGTTTTTAAGGTGTTAGGCTTTTCAATGGCATGAATGTTTAAATGTGTAAATGAAAAAAGTAATAATTAATTGTTTTATAATAAACATGTTGATCTATACAACGAAAAATCAACACATACTTAATTATTTATCTTTAAGTAATTGATTCACATGAAAAATAACCATTAAAGCAACTTCTCTAAAGAGAGAGGACACGTCCAAAAACAGAATGGAGAAGGCCAAACCAACAAATAGAAGAAAATGGACGTGCTTCTTGTAAATGACTGATTGGGTGTGCGTAGATATGATCAAATGGCAGATTCCGGTGAATACTTTAAACTAATATGAAGCTTTTTATGGATTGCAGAAAGTTATGAAATGCTCTTTTGTATCGTGTTATTATATTGTTTTAGATTTCTTTAATGCTTGATTCACATTGATAAAGAATCTTGTGTTAAGATTGGATTATGGAGTATATTGTAATTGTGCGCTTTTTTTTTAATTGCTGCATACCTTGTGCAAAGTTGGATTTCCATAAAATTTATTGGACTATTAAAAACAATAAGGGGTAGTTTTAGACAACTTTATTCCATATACTCATTTTAGAAAAGAAAAATAAAAAAACATTGAAATTATTTTATCTATAAACTAAATTAACTTATACACAAGTTAATACATGAAAGCTCGTTTATATTGTTTTTATTTTTTTATAATTTTACTTCACAAAGAAACAAAATTTAATTTTGACTTATAAAGTTTTATAAATCTTTCCTCCTAAAAAAACTTGTAAAGAAATATTCGTTTAAATATACTCTAAATCACAAAGTTACATTAGTATCAATGTTGAATATAATTAATGTGTTAACCATGTTTAGGCACGTGATAAACATGACGAAATGATTATTAAAGGAGGATGAGAAAGTTTGTTACATTATAAGTCACTATGATTGATAGCATTTTGGCATTTATGGAATGAAGCACAGAATCCACTCCTGTATCATAAATTTAAGATTTTACTTTATGTAGAATTGATTCTTTTCACTCCCAAACTTCTAATTCATTTATTATATTCTCAACTATCTATATAAAATTTCAGGTTATAAGAATATTTATCATATTCTCTCTTATCTCATTAAAATTACCTATATAACTTTACATTCAACTAATGAGAGTAAGATTTATTTATTTTTTCAATATAGAAAATATTTATTATATTCTCTCTTATCTCATTACAAAATTAACTTTAAGATTGATTTTTTTTTTCAAGATTTTACATTTTTTAAAATATAAATTATTGTTTTAATTTCTAAATTCAAAATTAAAATAAATTATATTTTATTTTAAATTATATAATTTTTTATTATATTTAAATTAAAATTAAATATTTTTTTATTGTTATTACGAGTATGAGCATTTTTTTAAAAGAGTATGATTGTGTTATTATATCTAACTTAAATTAAATCCTGTTTTATTTAATTTCTAACAATTTTTATTTAAAAATTAATTTTCATAATTATGTTACCATTTTAAAGTTAAATCAAATTTAATGATATTTTTATAATAATTTAATTCATTGAAAGATACCATAAACTATCCTTGAAATTTGTGAATTTCCGACCATTTATGAAGTAAAGAGAAATAATGTACAGACACAAATGAATGCTGTTTGACAAAAGTCAAATTATACTATATCTAAGAAAACTGCCAAAATGCCTAAAGCTGTATTTGGGCCAGATGAATTGGATCAATGCTATTTACTTGGGCCAGCCCATGAAACTGGATGAGACAAAGCAATCACCGCCGTTGACTGATGGAAGTGAAAGCCGAGAGGGGAATGGGGGAAATCTAAACCGAGAATCTGTGTCTACGCAATCTCCCCATGTCTGCATGTGACGACACGTCGTTTCCGAAATGGAGAATCGTCTCAGTTCGCGTCTTCCACACTCATCTCTTCCACAAAAGGAATCAAACACCTTCTTCTGCTACTGCAACTGCATCAACTAAACGACGCAAACTCTGAGAACAACTCATCCAAATGGAAAACCTCCATAATCGCAGGGGCATTGCTAATGCCAATACTGGACCGCCAGCTGGATTTTCGGATATTTTCAGGAGAGAGTTGGGTTTGTCTCATCCCAACGGTTTTGCGCGTCGCTTTTCAGCTTCCGAGGTTTTCTCAATTTCTCATTCGCTTTTCGTATTTTTCCCTTTCCGAATTTCTCCGATTAGCTCAGTGCCAAATATTCTCACTGCAAATTGTAACTTCAAATCTATGCAATACAA
>Ga0099825_1009589_pt1 | contig 10974 bp, 3 predicted proteins | sample SiratroredBW_FD_76838 | JGI IMG/M metagenome (GOLD analysis project Ga0099825, IMG submission 76838) | Root nodule microbial communities of legume samples collected from California, USA - Siratro red BW | ecosystem: Host-associated > Plants > Roots > Nodule | place: USA: California | collected...
AATATATATTTTTTTATATATATATATATATATATATATATATATATATATATATATATATATATATATATATATATATATATATGCTAATACGTAACAAATATTGTTACCTAAAGAAAGCCCATGATAATTTGGAAAACCTAAATACTTCTTATAGCAACTAATGATAAATGTTTCTAGATTCTATAAATTTCATACTTGATTGTGAACTAATTTATGTTATGTTCATCTCTTAAAAATTCTCACTCAATCGGGTAATAAAGTCATTAAGTTATATTCTATATATATGCAGTTGTACTAATAATAACTTTTATACACTTTTTACAATTTTTAATAAAGTTTTTATATTTCTCTCATTACTCGTCATTCTTATTTTACCTAAGCTTCCACTCCTTTTACTTTACAATAAGAAGATATAAACTTTATCATCCCTATATTGATGAAATTATTTATTTTTATAATATATATATATATATATATATTATAATAAATTCACTAAAAAAATACCATTTACGTGATTTTATTGAAACTTTTATATGACACTCACTATTTTTATCCTATTTAAGCTTCCGTCATTTTATTTTTATTTTATTTATTTGTGAAGGATTAAAATTATAAAATTTTATAAAAAAAATTGGGACGTCTCATATTACCCATAATTGAAGATGGTTTTACATAGAGATAGTTGTATTAAAAGGTTTATTGAATTAAAAAGAACAAATTTATGTGTAAATTCAATTATGATGCTTGCTAAAATGTCATTGAATTTAGGCAACAATAATGATTAAAGCAATAACCACCCTCATATGTCCAATTTTTTTTTTTAATTGTGTTTGTTTTTTGTGAAAGCTTAAACCTACAAATAATTTAGTACCAAGAAGCTTTAGAATGTCAGTACATGAACTACAACATACTATAACGAACATTCTCCACCATGACCTTCAAAAAATGAGAGGGGAAAGACATATTGTGTAGCAAAGTGTCCATTTTAAAGCATTTCTTGAGGGCCATCAATCAAGGAGAAGAATCATCATCAACTTATAAGTTACACTGGCTAGTGGAGTCAATGTCCTCCCATGATGGATCAGCAGCTGCACAACTCCCTTTAGTGTTGACTTTGATTACATGAGGTATGTCAAATTTTATTTTAGGAGGTGTTTGTTGTGAGAGTCTCACGATCTCCAGTCAATTGTCAAACTCCTACATTAAGTTTTGTGTCAGCTTCTTCTGAGTGACCTCCTCATTTATCCATTACCTTAGTTATTGCAGATACTCCTTACTAGATGTCGTAGGGGAATGAGATTTGCATTGTGATTAGGCTCCAAAGAATACCGAATCCCCAATCATATCTGGTAGTACAAACATGCCCATGGTGTTGAAGTTGTCTAATAACAACACCCAAAATATCCACTCGACCATGAGAAGTAAAAGCATGTTGAGTCTTGTGCTTAGCTAGAAAATCTTACAACATAACCAATTTTTTTTTATTTATATTAAATATAACAATGGTTATATTTACTTACAATCCGCTCAACTATGCGATGTGATTCATCAGAAGTTCATGTCTCCGAACCCTTTAGACAGACCTCCTTCCATTTCTAGAAAGGTATGGAAAGGTAGGGATACATCTAGAAGCATCTCCAGTAGAAGAAAAATATGTTTTAAACTTTTCTCTTATGATCTTATGCTTCAGCTTTTGAAAACCACCCTAAGATAATAAATGGGGAAGGAGAGAGGGAAGGGTCTCATTATGTGCTTGGAAGGCTTGTGCCTCATAAATTAGTACTTAAATTACAAAATAGATTCATTCCATCAATAGCTAGTCCAAGCTTAAGATTTCTTAATTCATTTTCAAATTGAGAAATTTTTTTATCAATGTTCTACCATTATAAAGAATTAGCTTGATGATGAAGTAGTCTATTTCATTTCCTGACATTTGCATGTCATTTAAGGTTTTTAATGTTATTGGGGTTTGCAAACCACACTTAAACCTTGGATTTAGTGGAAGATACCAAACCATCTTCCTAGGAAGTCGCCCTTTGTCACTTTATCATTATTTTCTTCATGACCTTATATCTTGACAATCCAGGACATTTTTTTACATCTTCAAACTCTTCTCTATATAAAATACAATTATTAAGGCATTAATGTATCTTTTCACATTCCATACCCACGGAACAAAGTACCTTCTGTGCCTCATAATTTTGATTTGGTAGTGCATTCTTTTGTGGAAGCCTTTCCTTCAACAACTAAATCAATTTTGTGAAGCTTTTATCAGTTCACTCATTCATTGTCTTCAATTTCATCAATCTTAACACTATTAATAATCATGTGAAGTTAGTTGAACTAGGATCCAACAGAGTTTTTACGTCACAACCTTATTTCTTTTTTTCAAATAGCATCCGCATTAGAGTGCATATGACCGATTCTAATTTTCTGCCTTTCTTTCATGTTTGTTTAGAATGGGTTGAACCAACAATATTTGTGTCTACTATTTGACTGACACTATCTTTTCGCAACTAATTTCACATTTTCTTGTAAAGAAGTTTTTACAACTAAACACATACACATAATACTTGTAAATTTTTAGTGATTTGTTTAATTTAAATCTAAGTAAAATAGCTAGTTGAATGAACTAATTATAATATAAATTCAAATTTTAAGACGCAACATTTAAATTTGAAGAAAAAGATTAAAGTTAAGAAAAATTGAAATTTTAAAATTGAATTTAAAATAAGCAGTGCAAGAACGAAGATTAAAAATTCGAAAGACATAAATTTAAAGAACTAAGAGCAGAAATATAATAGACCTTAAGAGCTTGAATACTTGCCACAATTTGGTAAGCAAAAATATAAACATGACTTTTTTTGTTAATTAGCTTTTCTCGTTTAGCGTTACAGAATTATGAATAGAATACCTAATTCTTTTCATACCCCAATATGCTATATCAAATCTAAAGCTTATAAACCTACTTAGATGGTTATTTATTATTAAAAAAAAATCACATGTTGATACATTAGAAGATCATTATATTCTCCAAAACTCACTTGTCCGATTTGTGCCAACAAAACCATTATTTTATGTACCTTATTATATTCTTTAAATTTGCCCTTTTAGTTCATCGATCTTTTCAAACAATCCTTTAGTTTTTTAAACATTCACATTAACTAAATATAAAAAAATAATTTATAATATATAATTATAAAAAAAAATACTTTACAAACCTGATTGTATATATTATATTGAAATTGGTTAAATCTATCATATGGGATCATTTACAAACCATCACAAATATTTAATCTTACTATTAAGATATATATGCTTCGATTATATAAGAAGCATATTATAAATTTCGTATTAACTAAAATAAATTTATACATATATTTTCAACCTGTGAAAACTAAAACCTTATTCCTATCTTATTTTGTTATTATTCTTCTTAACTATGACTTTTTTTTTTTTACTTTACCTGATAATCATAACTCTTACTTCAATAAATCAATCAATATATTGCTAAGCCTTTTTTTTTTTAATTTTTGTAACATTTTACAAAATATAACTTCTATTTGATTAACTAAGATAACACGTTCTTACACATCTTAGAGTAATTCTTTGTTAACAAGTATCAAAATACAAAATCATGTTAAACTGCCATTTTAAAACATGTTTACAAAATCATATACAAGCTTTTCAAAATAAAGCACTATTCCTATAACTATCAACATCGTTCGCTCAAGTGATCCTCCACAGATCCATCTGCAACACCATCTGCTCCCGTGTCAAAAACACGATCATCACAGACAAATATGAAAACACAAGCACAACAAAATAAAGGGTAAGCTAACCAATTTTAACCAATTCTAAGTCATTAAATCAAATGTCAGGTTTAACACAATACAATCATCTCAGGATCATCCATTTCAGTCAATTAAATGAAATCATTACAATAACAAGACACTAACACACTACAGACTTAACTCTAATTCCGAAAGAGTCAATTAAATGAAATCATTACAATAACAAGACACTGACACACTACAGACTTAACTCTACTTCCGAAAGACTCGTACATTGAATAGACCCCGAGATATGCACCTGTCATACATCTCCAAACTGTGAATCCACACAGCCCCCACACAAATGAATCATCAATTAATCATGTATGACAGAGTTAGTCCCCCTAAGACTTTCCTGACCAGTTATATTTCAAGCTGCAGTCACCCAGTTCAGACCTCCTTCGACTCTCACTACCTAGTAATGATCATCTATTTGATTCCTATTACTAGTAGAGTCAGGATATCAATTGTTATTGATCAGATCCTTAGACAATGCACTTCCTAATTAACCTAGACACGGGTGTTTTCTTTTCTGAAAACACTATGCCTAGGCTTTTACCAACTTTATCAACACTTTTAACAATATCACATAACAATATAAATCTCTACTCATGCATTCACTCACTTTTCAATCTCAATCTCAATTTCAATCTCAACATTTAAAGAAATCACTAAACCATCAATACAATTAAACTTAGATTATCAATTTATCTATTTTATTAAATTCATATATTGCATTACCAAAGAATCAAACCATCCAAAACAGAAAGCCCCTGCCAAAAAAAAAAAAAATTGTGTTAGCTTGAGCGATAATTTCTAGCTTGAGCGAGAATCTCTCTCGCTTGAGCGAGTTTAGTCCAGAGAGCATCCAGTTCTAGGGATATTCTTGCCTGGGCGAAATTACTCTCGCCTAGGCGAATATATCTCGCTTGGGCAAAATTGGACCCGAGAGCACATCTTAGATCTTCAAGTAAACTCGCCTAGGCGAGAATGCTTAGCTCGAGCGAGTTATGCAGAAAACAAAGAATTCACAAATGAATCTAACAGTTCGTACTATCTTAGAGCTACCATGCATGCCTCAGATGATTAAAATAATAAGAATCAACATGTTTATACAATAAATGGTTTACCCTAACACACAATACCAACTCAATAAATCAATATCCCATTAAGTTCACACAACTATCTCATACATGCAACAATCAAATCAACATTAATCCAATAATTCAGACCAGCAGAAAACTTTACCAAATACAAATTGTATAACTATACAATCACTAGCTTTTCTATCCAAAGCTTAAATTTATAAACCAGAAAGCACAGATTTCAGGTTAGCTTCCCTTACCTTAATCACAGTGAAAGTTCTCTCTAACATTCCCAAAAGCTTAAGATCTTCAAGAACTCGAATTTGCACCAAAGGACCACTGATCAACGATCAGCCTAACACACTAGGAAATTGAGCTCACAGAGGCACCGTCTGATGGCTCACAAAGGCACCAAATGATGGCTCAGAGGCCACATGCAAACTCAGTAAGCAGAGAGAAACCTAAAACTGGCTTTAAGGGAATGGGGCAGGAAATGAACTTACTCCAACAGAGATTCTGATCGGATAGACATGCTCGGTTCTTCGCCACGAGTCTAATGGTGGGCTCCGCTCGAGAAACTAATGAAAGACAGATGCGGAGGCTTAGAGAGAAGTCAGAGGAAAGGAATAGGTAGAGGTTTAGAGAGATTGTGACTTAATTGAAAATGAGACTTGACTACTAACTTTTTCTATAAATACTTCTTTTCAGTTTAACAATAAAATAATTAGGTACTCATTCCACCACTTCTACTCAAATGAAAATTTTCTAGGTTGTTACAATTTTAAGTTTTGCTGACAACTATATTAAAAAAAAAAGTAAAATAGTTTGAACAAAAATGGCAAAAACAACGTATCCTATTGACTCCTAATAGATGTTGCTCGTCGACAACTCTGCGAGAGTCAAAGTTTGTGTATGCGTTTCGCGTTTTGCGTTTTCGATGCAAGCGGTGATTCTTTGGTCTTGTGCATTGTTTCTAAAAATCTGTGTGCCTGTGCTTTCCGTTTACTCAATTTCTTTTACTTTATTATAAGTCGCATATTCCATTTAAGATGCTTTCTATAAATTCTAAAACAAACCAAAATTTTCAAAGGTCAAACCCTCGAGATATAAACAAGTATTACCATGATATTCTTGATGGAAGGACAAAAACTAAAATAAAAAAGTCAGTGTATATAATTAATTAATATTTGCATATCGTATTCATACTTTTATTTTTCACCAAAATATACTTTTAGTATAAGTTGTATTTAAAAAGTAAAATATGTCATTTATATGAAATATACAGAGTTAATTCGACCAAATATGAAAGTATAATCAAGATTTCAAATGGAAAAAATAATTGCTACGGAAGAAAAAATGATGGAAATTAAAACGAGAAAATTGATGACAAAAAAATATAGAAACTCTAGCCAAAAAGAAAGTTTGATTTTGGATGTAATCATTTCACAGTTTTTAAAATAAAATCTTAAGTGAAAAACAATGAAAATGTGTGCTATAAAGAAAAGGAATTATAATGTAAAGTAAAGTAAATACAAAATATTAGAGATAGAATTGTATTTTAGAACTCAAGTATCTTGTTCGAAATGTTTTCAATGGTAAGTTTCAAAATTTTTAAAAACTACTTCTTATAAACTTAAATATAAGAAAATTATTTAATTTCACATTATTGGGAAAATAAGTTAAATTTGTTTAATATTTTTTTCATTTCATGGAATAAAGATTTTTTTCTGAATTATCGTCAATTATATTTATTGAAAAATATGTAAAAATGTAAAAATATAAAAATAATGATATTTTTTAAATAGTAACATTAAATGAGGTGGAATTAGTTAAAACATGTTGATATTTATGGCAATTAAAAAAATCTTATATTTAAGTTCGGGGGAGGTATGAGCATATTTTGGTTTAAAATTTTGGTTGAAATGGTAGTATTGTTTATAATAATAATAATAATAATAGTCGTAGTAGTAGTAATAGTAAAAATATAATATAATAAAAATTGCAATAATAATAATATCAATGATAATAATGATAGTGGAAATAATAGTAGAAGTAATAATAACAAATATATTTTTTTAATATAGTAAAGTTTTGTTTTTTCTCTCTTAATTTAAGCCAAATTTACATTAAAAAAATTATGTAAGAATATCCTAAAATTTGAGTTAATAATAATTGAAGTTATATTTATACCAAATACATTTGGATTTGAAAATATCCAAATACTAAGCATCACCCGGAACATGTTCAATTTTGTAAAAGATTGGGCAATTTCAAGTAGTATTAGAAATATTTAGCTTAAGACAAGAATTCGAAAAATGACATACGGAGACAATTTATGCACAAAATGGTTAGAAAAAACAAAGTTTAAAAAGTTTATGACTAAGAGAATTTGAAGAAATGAATTTTAAATTAAAAGAAAAAGAAAAGAAATCAAATTGACATCACTAAAATAACATTAAAGATAAATGCATAAATATAATAGTAATTGAAGTTATTGAAGTATTATAGTATTATTACGAGATATAAGACGACTTTTAATCAACATGAACACCACCCTAAAAATACCATTATCATTACCCATAGAACAGATGTTTATCGAACCATGATAGGATAAATAAATTGAGCAGCAACTACTGTTATTCGAACATGAAAGAGCTATTATTATTATTTGAATGTTCAAGACTATGAAAAGATATTTAAAAGTAATATGAACAGAGGAGTTAGTAAAATGACTGTGTGATCATATATAGAATTTTATTTAATTTTTTTTTTCTATAAATAGATCAAATTACAAACCCTTAAGTGATTTTCAAACACCCATAAACTCTTTGTACACTTAAAATAGCAAATATAATGAATCTATGATGTTGTGGAAAATTGTATGTTCTTACTTACTTTTGACTCATATTCTTCTATTATTTATAACTTATTTCTTCTTTTCATGACTACTTTTATCGTTTATAACTCTTTATTCTTCTTCTTATATATCTCTTCGTATAATTCTTTCTTATTAGGACTCTTTATGTTTATTTATCATATATTGTGTTGGTTCTATGTTAGTAAATTTTACCAACCATGCTATATATATGTGTTTGTCATTGAAATATGTCAAAATACTATGTTTAAATGCATGTTTTATCTTAAAGGCAGAAACTTGTGTTGTAATTGGCTTATTATATAAAATTCATTAGTATTCTTGATCAATTAAAAATAATATTCCAAGTTAAATAAAAGGAACTTTAATAAATTTTGGCCTAGTTTAATCTTATGTATGAAACTCCTTTCTTGTTGATAAAATTTTTTAAACTAATTACTTAAAATTTTGAATTGTTTAATTGAAGTTTCTAAAATAATTGTTAAAATTTCCAATCAACAATAATGAACAAATGTCTGAAACAAAATCTTATTTGCCTATTCAGTGTCCACTAATTTTAAAAATTTAAGAAAATGTGTAAGTGGTAAAACATTAATTTAAAATTTCATAATGGGTAAGTGCTGAAACATTAATGTAAAACTTCATAATATATTGGTGGTTCATTTCTTTCATTTTACATGTTTATTGTTAACTAATAAGGAAAGTACACAATCGTGGTAAGTAGTGTTGTTTTTACTTTTATTAAGTTTATGGTAGTCCTGAAAGGGTAATAATTTTGCATGATATTCAATTAAAATCATGGATCTATATTTTATTAAATAGATCAAAATTTTAACTAAAATTTTAATGAATCAAAATCGATTAATGATTTTTAATCAATTTGAAATAAAACTTATTCAGATCATCTAATTTATCACCCCTAATCAAAATGGATTAGTCAAATAGCTCAACTCGAAAATTCGGTAAAAGAAAAGAATATTATAGATTTAAGTTAAATCAGGTTATTTTTATCTTGACCCATTTAGTTCGTAACATAAATAGATTTAGTCAAATCTACTTATAGACTTAGGAGTTCGTCTATTTCTTAAAACCATAATTATATTTTAAAATAAACTAAATAATAATAATATTTATTAGAACATATATTTATGTTATAATTTTTATATTAAATCAATCTATTTAAAATTTAAATTAAATACATTACTATAACTTAACTTTTGAAAAAAAAAATATTGCTCCTTTGATCATAGTTAGCACAATTTACTATATTTAAGGCTAGAATAAACTTATTGGACGACATTACCATATTTAGGACCACCATAGGCCAATAATATAAGGCAGCACGTTAATAATCTTCTTGTGCATATTTTCCTTCCCATGATGTAAATACTTAAAATAATAACAATTATTATTATAATAATAATAAAGCTATGAGTTTGATAATAATTATAAAAATATAAATATTTTAAAAAATTAACAGGTATCAATTTTTAATACGAGAGACATAAAAAAAACTTATTAAATGGGAAGGTTTGAAATCTAAGCAATGATGACATATGAGTCGAACACAAGCTGTCTACGCTGCTTTCTACTTGTCGGAGTGGATGGGTATAGTCGTATATAGATCGAAGTTATTTTATAATTTTTTTGGTAACCAAGTTAAAATATAATTAAAAAGTGCTATAGTCTATGAATGAACCTATAAATAATTTGAATAAATGTGGAAAAGTCAAATTGTTTCATTGAACTTCAAAATCAAGCAATGAAAAACTGGCTCTTTCGTTTCACCAACATCATTTCAAATTTATGATCGATTGGGAAAAAAATAACTGTTGTTATTTATTATTTTCTAAAATAAAAATTTTACGTAAGCACAATATAAAGTGAATATGCTCAATTTACATACCAACTAATTAGTATCTACATTGTTCTAAAGGGAATATGATTTTTTTTTTCAAAAATTGTCATTTTTAATTAAATATTTTTTAAATAAATTAAAATAATTTCTTTACTGAAAAATAATCACTATATACGTTTTTTAAATTATTCCTACATCTTTTTTTAAAAAATTCCGCCACTAACAATTAAAACTAATAGGACTTTTTATTAACTGAGAACTTTTGACAATATAGGTTTGGGCTTAATCATACTGAGAATCAGTGGGCCGTAACATATTCTCTTGGAGTGATTCTTCCGGCACCTCCATGACGACTTCCTGCACCTCCATACTAACTGCAATTTTACTAAAATACCCTTTTAAATTTTGTTAAAGGTCAAAATTACCCTTCTTCATTTTTCACTCTCACACACGCACCTCTCCTCTCACATTTCATCACTGGCGAGCCTACACCTCCATAGCAGCGCTTCTTCCACGTCCAGCACCATTTTTGCCCCACTTCTGCCTTGTTCCACGTCCAGCACTTCCACAATGCCTTCTTCCACGTCCAGCAGCAAACTCCTCTTTCTTGAAGCATCCTCTGCGAGTGAGTGAAGAAATTAACGTACCAGCACTACCAAATTCAAGCTACATTGCCAATTATATCATCAATTGAAGTAAAGGTAATATGTATTGTACGTTTAATTTCAATTTGGAGTGAATAATTTAGGATTTGGTGGCGGATGACGGCGGTGGTGTAGGTTCTTCGTCGAAGAAGGAATATGTTGCGGGTTGTGTAACCCGCAATGCATTCGTAAGTTCAAATGCATTGCGGGTTACACAACCCGCAACATATTTTCAAAATTAAAATATGTTTGTATCCCAGTTGAGTATTTTGTGCATTTTTAATATTTTCTTTGTTTTGTTTCAGAAGTATGGCAAGAACTAGAGGAGGTCGAGAGAGACCGACAGCTTCTGTAAGGTGAGGAGACAGACGTGATGAAGTTGTTGAGGCAGGGGGATTCCCAGGTGGTCCTTCTGATTGTTCTGTTTTGGTTATTTACCCTCATCATATTGCGTTTAGACTACGGAATGGTGAGTTAAGATATTTACAAATTTTTGTACTGTGTTAGTGCTTGGATTAAATTTAATTAGTTACATGAGTATTAGGAATATGAATGTATTTATTTGTTTTGTATAGGAACGGGGAGAATTGAGATTGGTCTCCCATGGAAGAAAATTTAATAAATTTGGCATTCCTTGCCCACGAGTTTATGCTATTGTAGAAAATTCTGGATTGCT
>Ga0099825_1009590_pt1 | contig 10973 bp, 10 predicted proteins | sample SiratroredBW_FD_76838 | JGI IMG/M metagenome (GOLD analysis project Ga0099825, IMG submission 76838) | Root nodule microbial communities of legume samples collected from California, USA - Siratro red BW | ecosystem: Host-associated > Plants > Roots > Nodule | place: USA: California | collected...
GTTTAACTGAATTCTGGGTTTAACTCTGATATATTCCGCTGTGCTCAATCGATTGTTTACCTGACAGTTCAGAATTACACAGCTCAATCGATTGAATAAAGAATTTTCATTCTCTACTTCAAGTATAAAACTGATTTGCGAAAAGTTTTCGAAGTTCAATTCACCCTCCCTCTTGAACTCGGTCTAAACCTTATTTTTCACATGAGTCACAAATGAAAGTATTATCAACAGTGGATAGTTCAGAAAAATCAAAATCTTCAAATAAATCATCATTTCCAAAACTAGTAAGTGTGTTAATGAAGAAAATAAAGTTTGGGACTCGTTGTTTTATAGCGTCTGGTATGCTGAATTGCACTAGACGGTCATCAAATTCCATGGTCAATTTACCAGCAAGAACATCGATATTGGTTCGAGCTGTATTTAAAAATGGTCTGCCCAAAATGATGGTGGTTGAACTGGTGTGGGAATGTCCTCCTTCCATGTTTAGAATGTAAAATCTGCAAGAAAAATTAGGCCTTCAACTTGCACAAGCACATTTTCTACGAGTCCTGTGGGATGGACGGTGCTCTTATTAGCCAACTAGATTCCAATGCCTATAGTTCTCAAGGGGCCAAGAGACAAGGGAAGTGAAAACAAATAAAGGCATAACATTAATAGATGTTCCTAAGTCAAGCATAGCATTATCAAATGACTTATTCCCTATGGTGCAAGGGATAGTGAATGTTCTAAGGTCTTTACATTTTCTAGGAATTTTAGCCCCATATTTAGCAATAAAAGTAGAAACGTTCCTTCTCATGACCTTTTAGATTCCTCTTGTGAGTGCACAAATCTCTCAAAAATTTGGCATACTTGGGGATTTGCTTAATGGCATCTAGTAGAGGAATGTTCACCTCCACATTTTTTAAGGTCTCCAGTGTCTCCATTTCAGCCCTTCCAACTTTTTACTCTTTTGCACAACTCTATGTGGAAGAGGAAGAGGGATAGACGGTCTCGTAGGACTAGAGGTAGATGGCTTAAGTCCCTGTAGCACAAAATCTTCCGAAACAAAGGTATTCGATATACTAAACACTTTATTTTTGGTTTACGTGCTAAACACTTTGAGAGCTTTTGACAAATCATTCCATCTCAAGAACACTAATCTTAGAGCATTACTTTGATAATGAATCTGGGGAATAGTGATCTTATTCAGAGCTAAGTGTTTCTACTCTATTCTTGATATCTTTGTAATTTGTCTTGAGTAGAATCACTGTTTGGTTTGGTCTATTCATTGAACTTTCATGTACTGTTAAGTTGTTGTTACATATTACATAGGGTGAGTGATTGTAACTAGATAGTACAGTAGGTTCTGTACTGGTTAAACTGCTAATGTAGGATTCAGTAGGCAGGTTACTGTTGGGAGCAGGGTTTGCTTGTAGGGTGCAAGTATTGTATTGTGTGAGACTGATCTTTAAGATCTTTTTAGTGGAAATCTTTACTAGTTTGCAAAGGACTCGACATAGCCCTTGAGGAAGGGTGAACCAAGATAGAATCTTGTGTTCTTGATCTTTCTTTCTCTCTTCTTGAACACTTCTTGATTTTGTATCTGTTGGTTAATTGTGGTTACTATATATTAACTTGCAATTTTGGAAATTTTGTGTTCTTAAAACAATTAGTATTTCCTTAATCTTATTTAACCATAATTACTTTTACTATTGGTAATCAAAAGCTTAATGAACTGTATATCTGATTGTTATTGAATTTTCTTGAATTGAGTTCTTCATCATTTTGACTGTGTTTTAACAATTAACTGAATCTTTTCGAACTAAAGCGATTGTCTATTTGAGTATACTATTTTCTAGTTTACTAAATTGTTTTCTGAGTTTCCTGAAAACGTTTCTGGTTTCAGTTTATTGCTTTTGCATCTGATCATACTGAATTTCTATCATATCTTGGTTTAGTTAACTGTTTCTGTTCTGGAATCTATTGAACATTTACTATACATTTCATAATAATCATTTTTCAATAGTTTTGATAAAGAATTTTCATCCAGTTTTGAAAATTGTTAATTGTTTGCGAAAACTTTCTAAGTTGACTTGTAGAAAAAATAATTTCATCGCGGTTTTAGAAGGTTTACAACTGCGGTTCTGGAATCGTAGTAAAAGGTATTGAAGCTACCACTGCGATTGTAGAACCGCAGTAGAAATGACATACTACTGCAGTTGTTTGGTTAACAACTGTAGTGGTATGAGACATATTACCGCCGACGAAATGCAATGCACCGACTACCCTTTTCGGAACAACCCAAGTGCCATTTGTGCCTTCTGCGTCCAGGAGAAGCTCGACAAGCTCATTTCCTTTTCCTTCTCTCTCCCCATCCACGATTCTACCTCCTCTTCCTTTTCTCCTTCTTTTAGACTAATCGACCACCCTCTTCCTCTACCACCCGCCCTTCCCTCCCCACTACCACCACCTCCCCACCCGCCCCTCCCTCTTCCTCGTCCTCCCTCCCCCAGTCCCATTACCACCACTACAACGCCCGCAAAACCTGCCTCCCCTTTCTCCTCTCCAAGAATAAGAAGAAGAAGCCCTCGTCCAATGTATCCTCCCATCTCGTCCTCAAGCGCAGCAAGTCCACCGCCACGCCCAGGAGGAACCACTTCTTCGTCGACGTCGCCATTCAGAATTTCAACCTAAGGAAAAGACACGAATATGTGAAGAGTAAAATGGAAATGCAACGCTGTCAACATCCAATTTTGTCTAGGTGAAATAATAAAAAAAATATTTTCCTTTAAAGAAAGATATTAAAAATAATAATCATTTAATTGAAATTTTATTGTTTTTTTGAAGTTTGGATATTTTTCATAGTTTTGTGGAATAAAAAGAAAAAAAAATGATTTAAGTTTTATTAATTTTATCTTTTTTCTTTTAAAGAAAAATAATTTTTAAGAAAAAAAAAAGTAAAGAAAATGTCTTATCCAAATAATTTTTAAATAATGATAAAACATGTTTTTTTTTTTTAAATAAAAATATAATTGTTTCTTTTAAAGTATTTAGTTTATATAAAAAAGTTTGGGCCTAGCCTATTAAGATTTTTACAAAAAAAATAATAAATATAGAAGATAACATATATATTTCTATCTATCACTTTGGTGGGGTCACATCATCTAACCTAGCACACATGTGACCCCTTTTCCATGTTATGCATAAATGAAGCCACGGAGGCACGTCATTAAGGGCATCCATTCACACACACGGTTTTGGCTTTTTTTTCTTACGTGACATACATAAAGGAGACACCACAAATTCACAAAAAAGGAAGAGGGAGGCATCCATTAATGAAGGGGAAGATTGGAATCAAGAATCGCTTACACACATATAGCTAGATTCTTGTATTGCATGGTTCTTGCATTCAGTATCAAAAAGTGCTAATCCCGAAGAAGCAATTACAGTGAGTGGCACATGGAAGACTTAGTATGTGCAACATGGCATCAGGATACCACTACGGTTAAGAGAGAACCGCTTTAAAAAAATTGCGGTGGCAATTTTGTAATTAAGTGGAACCATACCACTGCATTCTAGCCGCAACCGTGATGGTAGGTGGATACGATCGCGATTCCTCCTTACAACTGCGGTTGTATCCCCATAATTTTTAAAAATTAAATGATGTAGGAGATACCAGTATGGTTGGGGCCAGAACAGCGGTGGTATGTGGATACGACCGCGGTTCCTCCTTTCAACCTTAGTCGTATCCCCTGTTTTAGAAGCCCACGCCCATCTTTTCCTTTACGCTTTTGTCTTCCCTCTCTCTCACATAGCGTTGTTGTCCTCGTCTCTCCCCCTCGTCCCTCGCTGTGGACACCCAAACTAAGGTTGAAGCTCTCTCTCGTGCCGTCGTCCCTCGCCGTCGTCCATACTCTTACTTTGTCACGGTTTGCCTTTCCGTTTTACTCTTCCTTTTCATTTTCCTTTGGTTTCCGTTGAATCTTTCATCTACGTTTGTCAACACCCAATTTTGTCCTGGTGAAATAATAAAAAAATATTTTCTTTTAAAAAAAGCTATTAAAAATAATAATCATTTAATTGAAATTTTATTGTTTTTTGGAAGTTTGCATTTTTTTCATATTTTTGTGAAAAAAGAAAAGAAAAAAAATTAAGTTTTATTAATTTTATCTTTTTTCTTTTAAAGAAAAATAAAGTTTTTTTAAAAAAGTAAAGAAAATGTCTTATCCAAATAATTTTTAAATAATGATAAAACATGTTTTTTAAAATCAAAATATAATTGTTTCTTTTAAAGTATTTAGTTTACATAAAAAAATTTGGGCCTAGCCCATTAAGATTTTTACACAAAAAATCAAAGAAAAAAATAATAAATATAGAAGGCACGTCATTAAGGGCACTCATTCACACACACGATTTTGACTTTTTTCTCTTACATGACATACATAAAGGAGACACCACCGATTCACAAAAAAGGAAGAGGGAGGCATCCATTAATGAAGGGGAAGATTGGAATCAAGAATCCCTTACACACAGATAGCTAGATTCTTGGATTGCATAGTTCTTGCATTCAGTATCAAGAAGTGCTAAGACTGCCTCCACCACCGTCACAACCAAGACTGCCTCCACCGTCGCCAGGGGCAAGCCGTCGTGTTCCATCTTTTTGCCGAAACCCTTTCATCATCATATCCTACCATGAGGCCATTCTCTATTTCTCTTTTCGCTGGAATACCAAAATCCTTTTTTAGTCTTTGAAGCTCCAATGACAGCAACAGAATCTAAAAAAATGAAACCTTAAGAAGCCGAAGAAGGCATAGAAGGAGGACCTCTCACATGCAAGACTCTAGCCTTCAGAGCCTCCATCCATTGTCAAGGTTGCCAAAAAATAAATTCAAGAAAGCTTTGGATACCAAGACATTGATTCGAAGCAAGACGAAGTGGTGGTAATAGGGACCCAACAACATTCAAAGATGCAAAAAGAGAAAAAGAAAAGAAAATGCAACAGAAAAGAAGCTTCTCCGCAGCCACCATGCCGCCGACGAACCCCTTTTCATCTCTAATTGCACTCTTGTCACCTCCTCGACGACTACAACACCGCAACCGTCCTAAGCGACTTCACCTCACCCATCAAGGCTCATTAAAACCACCGCATTCAAATCCACATCCTTGCAGCTACTGTCAACCCCTTTAACGTCGTCGCTCAAAGCAAGTCGTCCCATCAAAGACATGGATAGTCATTGCGTCATCATCGTTGGGAAGAGCTCCAAACCTACAGAGCCACGTCGTCTAGTTCTGCGACAACCTTTATATTGTGAGGAGTCTTGCAAATAGCGTTGTGGCAAATGGGTTTTCCAAAAGGTACATTGTCAAATTTCTTATGTCTCCAGTGTCTCTGAACCTTTGTCAGTTTTCTTTTACACCTATAAAACCAGAAAGACGACATAACTTGGGATAAACAAAGAGCTTGGCACCAAGGTCCAATTCTAATATTATAGCAGAAACATGAAGCGATCCATAACCCAGGTACATTTAAAGTATGTGGCCTTGTTCATATTGTGCACCATCATGTTTACGTGTGTTACCAATTCTCAACAGTAAGAATCCCAATCACATTCTCAGCAATAGAAAGAGGAGAGTTACTTAAAGATGATGATGAGGCCTTTTAACTATGGTCTGATGAAGCCGATTGCTTGGTATAAAGGATGATGGTAGGGGAAACCTTAAAGGAGTGTTTTTACCAATTACTGCCGAGAAGGTTGTGGAATTAAACACACACATTGATGCTGATGTGAAGAACAAAGCACCTCGTATCTTTCAGGAGCTGAAGAGAGAGGAGCTTCGTTTTGTGCAAATACTAGAGAGAGGAGACAAGTTGCTGGAAGAGAAACTTGCTTATGTATTATCAAGTGCAGAAAGAAATGGGCCTGTTCCTTGCTTTGATGGCAAAGATGTGTTTCTGTCATATGATACTTATATCCAATGGAAATTACAAAATAAGTGGCCGAAAAACGTGGTGTGAGTATTAATATTGATGGTGGTGTGACTCTTGAGAAGGGTGGAACCGAGTACTATGGTGGTATTGTTATAAAAAATGCAAAATACCAGTTCCACCCTTTTCAAGAGTCACACCACCATCAATATCAATACTAGCACCAAGTGACACCACTCTCCTCTTTCTGTTGCCGAGAATGTGTTTGGGATTCTTGCTGTTGAGAATAGCTAACACACGCAAACATAATGGTGCACAATATGAACAAGGCCACATACTTTAAATGTACCAGGCTTATGGATCGCTTCATGTTTCTGCTATAATATTAGAATTGAACCTTTGTGCCAAGCTCTTTATTTATCCCAAGTTATGTTATCTTTCTGGTTTCATATGTGTAAAAAAAAAAACTAACAAAGGTTCAGGGACACTGGAGACATAAGAAATTTGACATTGTGGCAAACCCATTTGCCACAACGCTCTTTGCAACACTCCTCACAATATAAAGGTCGCCGCAGATCTAGACAATGTGGCTCCGTGGGTTTGGAGTTCTTCCCAACGGTGATAATGCAATGACTATCCATGCCTTTGATGGGACGACTTGCTTTGAGCGACAATGTTAAAGGGGTTGGTGGTGGCTGCGAGGATGTGGATTTGCATGTGGTGGTTTTTCTGAGCTTTGATGGGTGAGGCAACGTCGCTTAGGACGAATGCGGCATTGTAGTCATCGAGGCGGTGGCAAGGGTGCGGTTAGAGATGGAAAGGAGTTCGCCGACGGCGTGGTGTCTACGGAGAAGCTTTTTCTATGTTTTGTTTTCTTTTCTTTTTCTCTTTTTGCATCTTTGAATGTTGTTGGTTGCCTGTTACCACCACTTCATGTTGCTTCGGATCAATGTCTTAGTATCCAAAGCTTTCTTGACTTTATTTTTTGGCAATCTTGACAATGGATGGAGGCTCTCAAGGCCACAGTCTTGCATGCGAGAGGTCCTCCTTCTACACTTTCTTTGGCTTCTTTAGGTTTCATTTTTTTTAGATTTTGTTGTTGCCATTGGAGCTTCAAAGACAGAAGAAAATATTTTAGTATTCCATTGAAAAGAGAAAGAGAGAATGGCCTCATCGTCGGATATGATGATGAAAAGGTTTCGGCAAGAAGATGGAACATGACGGCTTGCCCCTGGCGACGGTGGAGGCAGTCTTGGTGGTGACTGTGGTGGAAAATGAAGGTGTAGGAGGTATGTTTTTAGGGATTCGAGTTCTATCTTCTATTGACTCAAATAACCTTTGTTCTTTCTTCCAATGACCCTAGTCGTGAATACCTTGAATTGATGAGCGAAACCTTGCAACGACACTGCAAGTCGTGGTAGTTCCTAAACTTGACCAGATTCTAATTTGAAACCTTAGCTGGCACCTTGCTTCCTTGCTCTCTCCACAAGTAAAGCACCACTTGACATTCTTTCATAGTGGAAATTATACCTTCTTTGAAATTGAAGCCTCCTTCTTTTTGCCATGCTGCACACACTAAGTCTTCCATGTGCCACTCACTGTGATTGCTTCTCCAGGCTTAGCACGTTTTGATACTAAATGCAAGAACCATGCAATCCAAGAATCTAGCTAACATAGAAGAGGGGTCACGAGTGTGCTAGGTTAAATGACGTGACCCCACCAAACTGATAGATAAAATTATATGTTATCTTATATATATATTTTTTTTGTTTTTTTTTTTTGGTAAAAATCTTAATGGGCTATGCCCAAACTTTTTTATATAAAGTAAATACTTTAAAAGAAACAATTATATTTTTATTTTAAAAAACATGTTCTATCTTTATTTAAAAATTATTTAGATAAGACATTTTATTTACTTTTTTAAAAAAAACTTTATTTTTCTTTAAAAGAAAAAAGACAAAATTAATAAAATTTAAATCATTTTTTTATTTTCTTTTTTCACAAAAATATGAAAAAAAAAATCCAAACTACAAAAAAAAAACAATAAAATTTCAATTAAATGATTATTATTTCAATTAAACTTAATATCTTTACTTAAATTTTACTAGATAATTTGAAAATTCAAATTTTCATAATATCAAAGTAAAAGATAAGTAAAGACAAAAACAACTAATTTCGTCCGGGATGAAAAAGAAAACTATTTTCTAAATTGAGAACTAAAAAGAAAGAAAAATGATGTCATATCCTTGACCTTCCAAGGACAAGAGGGTTATGCATAAAATGTTACCGAAAAGAAATGTGAGGCTCACAAATCTTCACTGCTTGTTGAAAATGGGAGACTACAACCTTAACCTTTTGAGGATGAGAGGGCTATGAATCTTTGCTGCTGAAAAATAAATGTGTTGAAAAGAAATGCGAGACCGCATCCTTGACCTTCTAAGGATGAGAGGGCTACGAATCTTCACTACTGAAAAGTAAAAGTGTTGAAAAGAAACACGAGACTGCAACCTTGACCTTCTGAGGACGAGAGGGCTATGAATCTTCACTACTAAAAAATAAATGTGTTGAAGAGAAATGCGAGACCGCAACCTTGACCTTTTGAGGACGAGAGGGCTACGAGTCTTCACTTGAGACCGAGATCTTGTGTCGAAAGGATCATCACTCCGAGCATAAGGTTTACCTTGTATCAAGAGGGTCTTCCATTTTCATTTGACGTTGTATCGAGAGGGCTATTAAAAAACGTGAGACCAGAACCTTATATCGAGAGGGTTACGAGTCTTCATTCGGGATCACATATTTACATGAAATCAAATATCTGACGATGTTTTGGAGATTGTACACATACGCATATCGTGAGAGTGCTGAGAGGAAAACTGTTGAAATGATTGAAATTCTTTGGGCTTTGTGTTGAAATGCATGAATGCATGCATGAATGTAAGAAGTTTGATCTTTCTATTTCTTACTGAATGATGGTGTATGCATGAATGCGTGCTACCTTATTTTTGTTATTATTTGTAGAATACATGTGATTTTATTTTATTATTTTGTTATTCAAAGAAAAATGCATGACTACCATGAGGGTACATGACATGTAGGTGCATTAAATCTTCTTTTACTAACGTCAATTTCATTTGAAATTAAAGTTTTGTTTTTTGCTTCTTGTAAACAAAAGGGGGTTTACAAATCTGGTATTGACTTTTTTTGGAAGCATTGCTTTGGTGCATGTTCTTGTAAGTGGATGAAGAATGTGGGAGAGAAAATTAAAGAAGTTTCAAAAAGCCTGGGATTGCATGTCCCTTTATAAGGGAGAACCTTGTGATGTGTACATGCAACATAGGACTACACAAGTTTCAGCGTGTTGGGTAGGCTAGACGAAAGGTTAATGACTTATTTGCTAGGTTGAAAAGAAGTATGAACAATTGAGTTAGGTGGAAAAAATGGGTGGTGTAAGTATATAGGTGTGACAAAATAAAATTGCCCCAGTTTTAATATATAGGGGTGACAACGAGGTTTAAATGGAAGATGGCTTGTTCCTTTTGTGAGTGGACAGACAGGATTGCCCCAGTATAGTTTTCTTCTCTATTGCTTTACTCTACGTCAACTTGTTGATTGATGCAAGCAAATATTTCTACCAGAGATGTTTTTATCATTTTTTATTGCCATGGGAGATTGGAGATAAAAATTCAACCACTTGAGAAAAACCTGACGTTTTTGCCCTAGTGTGATGTACTCGATTTCCCATTTCTAACAGTGATAACCGTTACTAAGGAAAATCCTTTCATTTTAAAGGGATGAAGGAAGGCTAGAAGGTATCAAGCATCATGTATGCAAATGATCCAATAGAAAAGTGTCAACCTTTATTCATCTCATGAATCCAATGATTTATGAATAAAGGATTCACCACGTGACGCGTGGCTCAAATAAAAAACCCGTAAAACTTTTCTTGGTATTTATCTCATAAAACAATAATGCAGATATACGAAAGTATTGTTAATCGTTACACGAAAAGACTGAATCAATGTATCACACTCCCCGTTATTACAAAATCATATCTAGGCATAGAATTTTCTAACTGTAATAGAGTTAAGTGGTAAAGATAACTCTCCCTCATAATTTGGCATCCACTTTCCTCTGTGATCCTTCTGGACTGATATGATTCTTCATCACCAAGTCTCCTTCATGAAACTCTCGAGGGTGAACTTTCTTGTCAAATGCCCTCTTCATTCTCCTCTAGTACAACTACCCATGACATATTGTTGCTAACCTCTTCTCGTCAATGAGGTTAAGTTAATCATATCGGGCTTGAACCCATTCAGCTTCTTCTAATTTAGTCCATCAACACCCTGAGCAAAGGAATTTCAACCTCAAATGGTAGTACTGCCTCCATTCCATATACGAATGAGAAAGGCATTGCCCCTATTGATGTTCGCATCGAAGTACGATATCCATGTAAGGCAAAAGGAAGCATTTCATGCTAATCTTTATATGTTACTACGATTTTTTGGATTATTTTCTTTATAATTTTGTTTGCCGCCTCGACTGCTCCGTTCATTTTCGGTCGATAGGGAGAAGAATTATAATGTCGAATCTTAAACTCATCACATAGCTCAGACATCATTTTGTTATTCAAGTTTGTGGCATTATCAGTGATAATTCTACTTGGAAGCCCATATCTACAAATTAATTATTTTCTTATGAATTTTGCCACTATTTTCCTCGTCACGTTGGAATAGGAGGCAACTTCAACCCACTTTGTAAAATAATTGCCACTACGATGAAACAGTGTCCATTTGATGCTTTTGGTTCTATAGCCCCTATGACATCTATCCCCCACATGGAGAAAGGCCAGGGTGCAGACAAAACATTCAAAGTTGTAGGCAGAATCTTAACATTATCTGCATATATTTGGCATTTATGACACTTCCTCACATGTATGCAACAATCCTTCTCCATAGTCATCCAAAAATAACCGGCTCTCAAGATTTTCCTTGCCATGGAATGACCATTCATGTGAGTTCCAAAAGTTCCCTCATGAACTTCCTTTAAGATTAGCTCTGCCTCTTTTGCA
>Ga0099825_1009592_pt1 | contig 10971 bp, 12 predicted proteins | sample SiratroredBW_FD_76838 | JGI IMG/M metagenome (GOLD analysis project Ga0099825, IMG submission 76838) | Root nodule microbial communities of legume samples collected from California, USA - Siratro red BW | ecosystem: Host-associated > Plants > Roots > Nodule | place: USA: California | collected...
AAGTTTAAATTTTCACCTTATGAAAAACTCTTATTTGCTATTTGACATGGCTATGAATAGTCTTGTTTCTAAAAAATATTGATTATTTGTGAATTATTCAAGTTTAACTTATTAAGTATCCCTTCAACTTCTTTTTTGTTTAGATAAACTCAAGTTTATAGTTAACCTTGATTATTTACTCAAATGCTAGTTTCACAAACTTGATTATTTAACTTAAAGTGACGCTTGCAAGTCAGAAAATCAAATGAAAAGATATTGGTCGGTGTCTTAAGTGTAACATTCCACTCCCACACCAAGATACAGAGTTGAGATTGTGCAAGAATGACATGCATGCTTCTTAGATTTGTATATCCCTCAAATATATGATACAACTCATCTCTGCCTAAATTACATCAAACTCCTGGACAACCCTCATTGCAATATGAATTTGCCTAATGATGGTAATAATTATTTTAGCCGAAGAAAGCTGAATCAAACAAGTTGGAGCTATATGAATTGCTCTAATGATAAAAAATATTTTAGCTGAAGAAAGCCAAATCATACAAGTTGATTACTAAAGACCGTTGATCCAGACTTTCCATTGTTTAGTGTTGAACCCTTCAGAGATTTTCAACTTTTGCTCCCAAAACCACGAGGAGTTGGCCTTCCGGGTGAGTCCACGAATACACTCCTTGATTCCGATCTTTTCCTCCTCCTTGCAGTGCCAGGTGGAGCCTGATATCAGCAGAATGAAGAAATCACAAATCATCAAAAGTTATGTTAAGTACCATGCACAATTGTACATGTAAATACAAGATCGAGATTTACAATTATGTTCTGCATTTGTTTCACGTTTCAGAATCATTTCAGAATGGATTACATTCACATATGTAGAAGATCCCGAAAGTCTTGCACATAGAATCGAAGTATAAGAAAAATGAAAATGACATCAAGAGATTAGGATCACTTCAAAATCATCTCACAGCATGGATTACATGCATGGCAGTGCACATTTTAAGCATAACACGCCAAACATAATTGAGCTAGAGAATGGACTGCCAAGGGATACCTATCGATGAGGTTTTGAATACCTATATTATTATTTTACACAAACTAGCTCAGTTAATTCAAAAACTAAATAAAGTAACTTGAAATTTTTTTTTAATCGCATATATATAGAAAATGAAATCACCTTTTCCTCCGCTTTAAGTGCTTCCTCAAGATTACTAAGTGTTGGAAGTGATCCACTTTGCATTACACCCATCAGGTTCTTCATACGAACACGCATTTGGAAAAGCTGAGCTACAAGTTGGCTTACCTGATATATCCATTCCTCTATGTTAGGAAGTATAGCCATGGTAAATAGACCGCAGCTTCTAATGCAGCAAGTTAAATTTGAAAGAAAGTCCACTCTACATACCTGCTGCTCTGTTTTCCCTGAATCCAGAGCAACTCTTTTCCTCCTGACAGGGGATTCTGCTAACAGTTCCGGCTTTTCCCTCTCCTCTGGAAATAATCGAGAAAGGTTGGTTTTAATCTAGGTTTGACAAGTCATAGGGTAAAAATAACAGTCAATTCTCCTTACAATAACGAAAAAAAGCATAAAATAAGCACTTTTATGATTTGATAACCAAGGGAATCTGAGCCCTCGGGTGTTTCAGTCAATTTTGCTATGAGTTCAATGTAATGATCATTTGCACGTTGAAGATGTGCTTACCCGTAGCACATAATATGTATTACACACTCTCAATGCATATATTTTAAAAAAGAAGCAGAGGAATATGCTAAATAATACCAACATCGAAACCTATACATGTCAAAAAAACCGTGACATTCAAGCCATAATCATCATGGATAACAACAATTGACTAAAAAGCCTGGGGGAGAATGGATGGAGTATCAGCAACTGAGCGTCAAAAGTACAGAAAAGCAATCACTGCTGAAAGATAATTGAACTGGTAGCAAAAGCGAAAGTAATCCATCAAAGGACATAAGTCAGCCAGGTAATGCAAGTCATCAACATATACTGCATGCTAAAGATGCTCCTATGTCAAGAAAAAAATTTACATAGATAAAGATGATATGGGCAATTTTATTTAACAGTTGGTCAGTAGAAAGAGAGGACCAGGGGTCATTGCTTCTATCATTGCTTCCATATTTTGCAAATTCTTCTCTGCATCTCTAATCTGAGAAGGAGTAACCTGCATCCATGTAGATATTATATAAGCTTTATAGCATTTACTGAATCAACACCTCAAATATCAAGAATAATATGCAAATTATAGCAATGCTCAATTCAAGGTTCATAAACCAAAATCCGGAGATAGTTATAAGATAATTCCCTCCATCGTTCGCGATTGCCATGGGGCATAACATACATAAAAGTGTCATAAATATAATATTTAGTACAATTCATGTGCAGGATCACATACCTTCCCCATACCAGGAATCATTCCAATGACACGAGATACGGAACCCATTTTGGCAACAGTACGCGTCTGCTTTAGGAAATCGTTGAAGTCAAACTTTGCACTCATGATCTTCTGCTGCAGTTCTTCAGCATCTTCTTTACGCATCTACAACAAAAGTGGTTAATAATTCATATTGAATACTTTATTTTTGTTTTGTGGCAATAAAACAAAAATATAGTGAGACTTACAACTTCTTGTGCCTTCTCAACAAAAGAAAGAACGTCTCCCATTCCAAGTATGCGTCCTGCCATCCGATCAGGGTAGAAAGGTTCAAGATCCTCCATGCGTTCCCCCCGTCCTACTAGTTTAATTGGCTTTCCAGATACCTGCCATCATTGAACTATCCAAGTAAACAAGATATATGAGAGAAGGAAAGAGATTTAGAATGGTAGGTTATATTAATCAGTTCACAGTTCCGAATGTGCTTATTTTCTTTGCACCCTGTTTTCTTCATCCGAAATGTATGTGATGTCACTTCAAAAATCAATTAAAGGCAAAACCTCCATAATTGAGGGCATCCCAACTTCTATACATTCACAAATAAAAACATGCATCAGCAGTATATTTTTGTTTAGAATCCAGGAGTCGTATAAATCAGGTTTAGATATATGCCACTCATTCCAAATTCAATGTGGCTATAAGATATTTATGGACAAGATTGCAAATGCAGATCCTCCAATAAATCATGAATAATCACTACAAGATACGGGGTCACTAAGTGGTATTTCTAGGAGAACATCTGCAACATTTCCCTAGGTACATACATTCACAAGATGAGAGCAAGGATGCAGCTTACACAACATTTGTTTACCCTAGAAGAGTTCGTCAACATTTCATTTTCAGGCTATTATGTTCTTGAATTGAAATACATTCCAGGGACCTATTACGTTAATATATATATAAACTGTTTTATGTTATTTCAGAGACAACATAAAAGTTGGGAGGTTGAGCCATCTGAGAGAAATAGACTAGTTGGGTGTTTGGAAGAGCTTACTTCGGCTTATGGAAGTGGCTTATGAACTTTCTATAAACCGTCTAATTCTATTTCAATAATCTACACTGAAAAGCTTATCAAAATAAGCCCCAAGCTACGAATAAACTCTCATTTGACAAAAGATTTTTGAATAAATGCTTAATTAAGTTATTTACCCAAATGTGGCCAGGCCTTTTACTGTCTGAAACCCAAAAGCTATCTTTAAAGGGAGAACTCCCCAAGTCTTAGAAAAAGTATGTTGGCCATATTAGATGTAGGATCTTAACACAACCTTCATCCAAGGACAGGAAATTTGGAGCATGAAGTTTGACATTTACAATTAATCCAAAATTAGGATTGGATATACTTAAACCCAAAGCCAGCTTAAGGAGTACTTCAGCCATATTCCAAGCTGATGTGGGATCTTAACCCAACTTTCATCCGGGGACCAAACATTTAGAGTATGGAATTTGCCAGACCAAACATCTATTAGAGACCCAAATGATTGCCAAGTTTTATGAGAAGTATTTCTAGATATATTCCTAGTCAATATGGGATTTTAACTTTAACACCATCGAATGGGATTGTTTCTAATGTCTAGCCTTCTGTTACTGTAATTGACACAACACATCACACAAAGAAGAGCAGCTAAGATGGTAGGATTTCCTTTCCTCAAGCATCTAGTATTCACATTTGTAAATTAAGGGAACCAACTTTGAAGTGTTTGTAATATTAAAAATTACGGTATAGAATGGTAAACGTTGCTTAAGACAAAAACAAATTGCAAGGTTGCAGCAAAGTTTGAAAATAAAATAGAAAATAAAAACATTTTACGAAGGCTAAGATAAAGGCAGGCAAACCTCTTTGACACTCAAAGCTGCTCCACCTCTTGAATCACCATCAAGCTTTGTCAAGATGGCACCTGTTATTCCAATCTCAAGATTGAAAGTAGTCACTAACGCTGTACAACAAAAATAGTAGCGTCAGAATTTGTAATGGTTATAATGTTGGAGTATAATAACTAATAAGCTACACAAGGCGCAAGAAAACACCAAAGCCAAAAGAAACAGATCAGTAATATGATAATCATTAATTATTAACCATTTCATAAGTATGAATGATTTTTTTTTCATTGGACTATTTATAGAAAAAAATTCCATTCACGTAAAGGAGTACAAATACATTTCTGAATACCTGCAGCTTCTTGCCCTGTCATTGCATCTACAACTAGCAACACTTCTGTTGGATTCAATGCCCTTTTCACTTCTTTTAACTCATCCATCATTGTCTTGTCAATCTGTCCAATAAGAAATACAACCGTAATCAATAGAATAAAATGATTCAAGAATAAACAGAAAAATGAAATAATTATTTGTTATAACATTTCCGATCCCATAGATAATCACCTGCAGTCTACCGGCGGTATCAACAATAACGACATCAAGTTTCTTCCTTTTTGCCTCTTCTAAGCCTTGTTTGGCAATTTCTGAAGGTTTAACATCCGTACCTGCTGTATAGACAGGCACATCTACCTGATACAAGCTACAACTAGTTATAAATATGACTACATATAAAATGACAGAAGAAAATGAGATAGTAAAATAATATTAATTAGATCTCTGATGTCTGATTCAATTGGTTAAAAAAAAATCCATATTTTAAGAGCCTAATATAGATCAATAAATACACTGAAAATGCCTGGGAGGAGAAAATATAGCTAGATACCAAAGCAATGCCCAACAACACAAGCATAACAGGCCATAAAACACATCACTTCCACTACAATACACTTTCTTCATCAGTTTTATGGTAGTAGCAACAGAATCTGAGGGCTCCATAACAAAAGTTTCAATTGAAAATTTAAAATGACATTGATGGCAATATTTAAAGGATGCATATTTCTCAAATAACTGCCAAGGATCAACTTCAATGCAATAAAATTCCAGTACCTGTTTTCCCAAAATAGAAAGCTGGTCAATAGCAGCAGGTCTGTATACATCGCAAGCAACTAGCATGCAACTTTTTCCCTGAGATAAACTTAAGACGATTAGCTTTAAATTTTCAGTAAAGTGCAGGAACCACAATCAACAAGGAAGGAGGTACAATAAGTGGGAAGAAAGCACACCTGTTTCTTGAGATAATTTGCCAACTTTGCACAGACGGTTGTCTTCCCAACTCCCTGGAGTCCAGCCAATAAAATGACAGTGGGTCCAGATTTGGCAAAAACCAGTTCAGAAACCTCTCCACCCATCAATTGTACAAGTTCATCATTTACAATCTGCAAAACCAAATGATCAGCACAACACCCATTTCATTCTTATATAGATATTCAGTACTCAGACAAAAATAGATCAATATCTATCTCATACAAATCTCACCTTTACTGCAAGTGAAATATGCACATATTATCAAGACAAACCGAAATATACATATGCAGGCAATAGCACAATAGTGCTATAATGCAATAGTCATACGGTGCATTCCATGCCACAAACTCCAAATACAGTTTGACAAACCCCACCCAACAAAAAAGAAAAACGAGATATAACCAGTTGAATTCAAATGCAAAGTTCAGATTTTTCAAATGAACCTTTGCAACCAAACACACATTGGGTCTAAAAACTTCTTGTGGGGCTGAAATTGAAATTTATTGCACAAATGGAAACAGTTGAAGAAAATAGTGGATTTGCACCTTAGAATTTCCCGTGGTGATTTAAAGGTGATAGAAATGCTAGCACGCTAAGTTTTCAGCCACAACAACAAAGAACAGCTTGTGAAGTTGTGATAAGTGTGGAACTGAATGATTTTACCTTAACCAATTGCTGATCCGGTCTCACCCCTCGAATGACACCAACACCCACAGCCTGATCACTGACAGACTGCACAAACCTTCTGACAACAGGAAGACTAACCTGCCAACACAACACGCATCTACTCAAGGCCCTGTTTGTTTACCACCTTCAAAAACAGTTTCCTAGAATTCGAGACAACTCAAAAACACGTTAAAAATGGCAACTTACATCCGCTTCTAGAAGAGCTCTCCTAATATCTCGCATAGGCTCCACAATGTTCTCTTTAGACAAAACCTCTACACACATAAACAAACACCCAAATCAGCTCAATAACAATCTAAACAATGTAATAAGTCGGTAAATTGTTTCAAAATTTGGAAAACCTTCTCCTTTGAGTTTGTTCCATGCAGTCTCAAGGCCACTTGTCAATTGGCCGAACATTTCAGCCCTCACCACCAGTCCGCGCGAGTCCCTTCTCACGGCCACACCCTTAGAGTTGGAGTTCACCCAACCCCATAACTCTTTCTGCCACACAACCCAAATTAATTAATTAATTAATTAATTATCACTGAAAGTGTTTGTGTTAAACAGTGAGCATCATACCGCGAACCGGTTTCTGGAAGATAAGGAAGCGTTGGTGGAAGGAGGAGAAAGCTTGACTGATTTGGCAGAAGAAGAACGCAGGGTTCTGTTGTGAGAGAAAGAAAGGGAAAGAGTGGAGAAATGGCGGGAACCTGCTACTGCCTCCATCTCTTCTTCTCTGCTCAACCTCTCAAGCTTCTTCCTTTCTATCTTTTATCCACAGCCACACCTCAAAACTGGAACACCGTGGCATGCACCGTGTTTCATCGTTTTTACATTTTTTTAATATCTATTCATGATTAATGATTAAAAAATATGACTCATCACTTTTACTGCATTTTATAATCGCTTTTTTATTTTAAAAATTGTTTTTTTAAGATATCCGAAAAAGAATCAGAACTCAGTTCCTATTACTTATTTTATCTATTACATCTGTTTTGAAATATAATTTAAAAGTCAATGAAATAAAGGATAGAGTTTTGAATATGAAAATGACAATTTTTGTCTGAAAATTGTTCAAATTTTAAGTGCTATAGTTCTAATGAAGAAACTGAAAACGAAAAAGATCATTCCATCGTGATTTCTTATGGGTTCCGAACATAATTACGATTTACTAATAAAGGATTTCAAAGTTTCCACCTTTCTTAGCTTCTGGCCACTGTTATTCAAGATGTAGCTTACGTGATTACAAGAACATTACTGTTATTTAGAAATAATAACACATCAAATTGCAACACGTTCTGGATTTTTAACGCAGAACCAACAAAAGGTTAGTTTTGTCTGATACAATTCCATTATTCCATCACTTTCTTCTCCTTTTAGTAGCTTCATTCAGAATAGAGATATGACTTATTTTCTTTTCACTACTACACTTTGAAGAATATTCACCACACATTGAAATAGCAGTCTTTTTCTACATCAGTCCATCATGTTTCATATATTGAAACCATTTCTCTCTCCCTTAAAAATCCAAACTGACATACATGGGGTCATTCATACAAAAAATGTGCTGAGCAAAGCATACAGACAACTTTGAATTCGTTAAATTCTATACTTCAGCAACGGAAAGAAAAACGTTAGGAAAAGTCTGCATGGTTAATGACAGAGAATAAAGAAACATGGTTAAAAAGCGCACCGAAGAAACAATAACAGAAAAACACAACAGCAAACTAGTAGTAGTAGTGAGCACATCCAAAAGTGTGGAAACACAAATAGAGATCTCCCCTTTACACCTTGTCCTTTTCCCTTGCTTTTCCTTCTCCATGTTGGGGCCTTCACAACATGGATGCACTGCATTATGACATCAGCAATTATGCAACTCACAGGTAGTCCATATTTACTGATATCACAATTGCAGAAACATTATGGTAGTACCACTTTTCTTCCGTCGTCCTGTCCCTCAGGATGAGAACCTTTCAACGCCAAGCTTCAGCCAACTCCTTTCTTGAATTTATACGCCCAATAATGCCAGTTCCGCAGTTCTTCTCTGCAGCTCCGGCCACCGGAAGGTCAATCACCTTGTTGGAACATTTGTCTATATCATAAGTACTCAACTGAAGGCTTTTGCTCCTGCAGAATTTTGCTTGATCCCCCTTTGTCTGCCCAGTAGTGAGGCCATAGTCTTGAATCCCAATTGCCAAAGAGCAGATTTGAGACACAAGATTGCATGGACAACTGTCAACCAACAACCTGTTTCCACTAGAAACAAGATTTTCAGTAGATGTAAGCAACCTTTTGGATTCAGTTTCACAGCCGTCTTCGGTAAGATGACTAGGGCTTTGTTGAAACGGCTCTGCAGCAACAAATAATGTATCTTCATCTTCAGCACTACAATCATTTCCATTTTCACTACCATCCTTGTGTAGCATTTCTGAATTGTTATGGTGTCCATCATCGTCAAAAGAGTTAAGGTTTGGACCAGGATTTGATTTTACAATAGACTCCTCCCTTTCCTTTAGTGTCTTTACGACCAGAGTCTTCAGAAAATTCATGACTTGTACTGCATACATCAAAGCAGTCAAAGGATCCGCCATCTGTAGCAGACATGCAAGACAGAAATACTGTTATTGCAATGTAGACTAATCATAACCACTGAAAAACATTACAATTTTGTACAGCATACTAGAAACAAGATTAAAGGAGCAAAAACACACAAACCAGAGTCAATCAGAAATGCAACTGTTGCAACATAAATCAACCATAACCTTTGACCAAGACAATGATTTTACATGGCAAAACCAAAAGATTTTAGGAGTGGAAGAAACCACTGCCAAATTTATGTGGTACTAAAGTGAATTTTTTTTCTGAATATTCACAAGAATTAAAAGGATAGTTTTCCAGTTTTACACATACTTATCTAGCCCTCTAGGGAAGAATACTCACTCTGACCCTATCAGATAATCTCTGAAGAAGGATAAAATCTCAAACTATAAGTACGAAGAAATGGCAAATGATTACAATGGTGGTCAATCTACAGACTCAACATAATAGGCTAACCTTATGCTAGATTGGAATAAGATAATCCAACATACCATAAATTCCCGTAATAACTAATAGAATCAAACCCTAAGCCTCAATTCCAAAATTAAAATCCTAAAACTATTAGCCATTTTACATCAATATGTTTTCCCGGATCTTCAAAAATCTCCAGAACACCTGTTAAGGGTGAGAAAACCAAAGACCAATTTTTGTATTCCTTCAGTTGAAGGCAATTGAGCTAACTTTACTACACATACAAAAAGATATCACAATAATATGTCAAAATGTTTGCTCCACTCATTGAAGTTATATCGAATAAGATGGGGTTGACTTGTATTGTAAGAATTCAATAACAAATAACGGGGCTAAGAACAGAACTGTAAACTACATTCATGACAGAAAATGATCTGGTCTTACTTGGGTCATGTTTGGTGCGAAAACCATTGCAACATTACGTGCATTCATCTTGTTCAAGTTTTCCATTTGAGCAACATCTGCCATTAAGTTTATTGCCCAATCTAGCAAAGCAGCTTCTGTTGGAGGAAGAAGCCTCACAAGCTGAGCACATTCTTCTTCCGACTGGGATTGCATCACCTGCTCAGGTGAGAGAGGGTCCAATACCCCAGTGGGTAGTTCTCTGAACCAAGCCTGTGAAGGAACACAAGCACATCAAAATTAATGAAATAATTTCTTTAACAAAGTTTCCTTAATGATTTAGTGTTCTCTAATGCATCCACCACTCTACCCAGTGGTTAGAAAAAGGAAAATAATTAACATTAGCATATTATTAAATCCACCTACACAACTTTCAAATAGACGACCAGAACAAAATCCAACAATCCTAGACTGCAATTCCAAATAAATCTCAAGATAATTAGGAAAAAATAGTAATACCTTTATGAGACCTGCCAAGCAGTGCACATCAACGCCATCTGGTACAACTCCTCTGTTTAATTGTTCCCTCACAAACTCCTCTTGACCGTTTTCAGCATTGATTCTGAAGATTCCTTCAGCCTGGATGTATAATTTAAATTTCAAGATTCAAGTCTAATTAAAATTAAACAACAAATTATGCAAAAGGTCTCTGGTAAAATCACAAGCAAAACATGGTAAAAATAATATGGAAATTGGTCATCCAATAACTCACATTACTGTTAAAGAAGCATATTTCTTCAAAACACCTTTACATTCTCAACAAGGTAAGGAAGGACTAGGAGCTAGGATAAATACCTGCAGGCCTCCTTGTGCATACAAATGTCTTTGCATTAACAGCAGTATTGTAGGTACACTATTTCCTCTGGCGTCAAAAGAAAGCTGCATAGATTCCGTTGAAACTCCAAAAACATTTGCACTGCGGATAGTAAATGAAAACATAAAAACGTTTAGGGGATAATAGAATTAAGGATACATTCACTGGACACATAATGAGCCAGGTATAGGAGAAGATCGCTAAAAAGTAGTTAACCAAATAAATACACTATGCGTACTTGTGTCTCAACAGGGGCAACCCCTTGACTGAAATGTGCAAATAACATCGCCAGGGTTTATTACTTGCCGTGTCAGTAGCAAGAAATAATCAATTGTTTATGAACAAACATGGAAATAGAATGTATGTGTGACATAATCAGTAAAGATAAGATGGAAGAATGACCTTAATCAATTGTTTATGAACAAACATGGAAATAGAATGTATGTG
>Ga0099825_1009595_pt1 | contig 10970 bp, 5 predicted proteins | sample SiratroredBW_FD_76838 | JGI IMG/M metagenome (GOLD analysis project Ga0099825, IMG submission 76838) | Root nodule microbial communities of legume samples collected from California, USA - Siratro red BW | ecosystem: Host-associated > Plants > Roots > Nodule | place: USA: California | collected...
AATATATATAAAAATAAATATATATATATATATATATATATATATATATATATATATATATATATATATATATATATATATAAAACACAAAAACAATGAATCCAATTATCCTCTACAATATAGAGATAATTATGGTCAACTTATTCAATCAAGAAATCAACACCAATTATAATTATAATTGGTTGATTGAAAGGGAGTTTTGTAGGAAGAAGATAATTTGTGTAATTCATCTTTTTCTATCTTTACTTTTCCATGTAGTTAGAAGAATGTATATGGGTTAAAACATCATAAGTATTCCTTCATTAATAAATTACTTTTGCTGACAAAAAAATTACCAAGTAAGTTTAATAATTTTGTTATGTTGATTTATTCATTAGATAATTGTATGAGTTTTATTAGATCCTCTGTTGACATCTGTTTGCTTGCATCAGACCATTAACTTTCTCTAACATTTATATTATTTGAAAAATCTATCTAAAGTGGCATTTCAAGGTGGATAGTGAAAACGTGAAAACATTGTTTAGGTATCTATTTTGTTAGTTTAGGTGTAATTTATGAAAATTAATTACAGTAGTTATGTTATATAGATAAGAACATATATCAATAGTTTTATTGACTAATTATCTAATTGTATAATACAAACATGTTAATTGAGCAAAGATTAACAATGAAAAAGAAACTTTAAATTGTAATTTCTATTTGATAGAATTTAAATATAGATTTAATAAATTCTATCATGAATATAGATTTAAGATCATTATCACTTCAATTGAATGATATTATTTTTCATATGATTATTTTTTATTTTTCTTTTTTTTTATCTTCTAAGTGTTTCTTTTAACATTAAATAATAGATTTAGTCTCTTTATTTTGGTAAAAAGAATATTTTACTTTTAGTTATTAAATATTTACTTTAGTGATAGGTAAAAATTGACTCGATTTCCCAATTTTCTTGATCTAAATCCGGATTCACTTTTAATCAAAATGTCCACTTTCATGAAAGACCTGCTTTTTTATTATCAAATTTCATCTCCAAATAAAAAATAAATAAAATTGCTACCTTTGCAAACACCAATCTTATCTTAGGTACCATATAAAACCTTCGTATTTCATTATTTTTTTGCTATTTTTTTTTATTCCTAAACTTTTAAATTATCATCTCATATATCAAATTTATTGTCAATCCTAAATATTCAGATAAACCTGCAAAATTGAGAGGTTTGAGCGAAAGAAAATTCTCAATGGAACCAAATTTTACCTACTTTGAAAAAAAAAAAAAAAAAAGCTTTCTTAAATTTATGAGAATAAAATTACACGTTATTCAAATTAATATTAATGACGGCAAGTACAATTAAATCAAATCTTGATTAGTGACGTGCTGGCATAAAATATGTTTTTTTAATGTTTGTTTGAGCATTATCTATATAATTGTGAAATTAGTATTTTAAAAAAAGAGATAATTACGTAAAGTGCAGGATCAAGTTACATTGACTTCTTACGGGGAAAGTTTTCTTAAAATCATGACCTGCAACCATTACTATTAATAAGTAATAACTTAATGTGTTTGAAAATGACATATTTAAATTAAGACAATTTAAAACGCTATATATCCTATATCATGCTAGCTTAATCTAATTTAAAGTATTTCCTTTGATATTTTATATTTTATTAAACGCATTTTATGTTTTTAAAGTAAAACTCTAAATATGATTAGAAAACAATATTAATAACGTTTATATATAGTTTTTATCCCTTAAAATTATAACTATATTTGAATATCTTTTCTTTAAATACTTTTAAAAGATAAAATAAGACAAGAAAAATCAAACACCCTTTTCTAAGCTCAAATTAATTTATGTATATAAGTTAAAACAAATATAAAATAAACTATATGAAAAAAATTATATATGAGTTAATTCTAGTTTAATTTTTTTAAAATTATAAATTTAAAACAAGTTACATATTGCAATTGAAAATAATAGTAATTGACACTTAAAATGAAAATGAAAATTAACTCACACTTTTAAGTCTCTAGAAGAATTAATAATTTACACCAATCTTAAATAAAAACCTAATGAACACACAAGAGACACACATATGTCATAGAAACACATAAACAACTTCCAATTCCAAGTGGAAGAAACATGCATGCATGACCCTTGATGCCATTCTAACCACATCTTGATCATGACAATGATGAGTTCATCAACATTTGAGAGGTGTTTGAACTCCTTTGATGAAACATGAAAAGATAAGAAGATGATGAAGAGGAAGAAGAATAATAATAATGAAAGTGTGGAGGCATTGGATGATGAAGAATAAAATTTTATTTTAAGGGTGACTACCGGAAGTGCCGTTCCGTCTTCTTCTCCCTCTCCACGTTACTTTCGTCCTTCTCATCACATTATCGATCTCTCTCTTCTATAAGATGTTGACACCTTGAAAAGAACCCTAATATTAGAAAATTGAAGTGTGATAATGCACCAAACCACCCCGTCTCTTTCTCAAGAAACAAACAAACAATAAATAAAACTAAACAGCTACATTAAAATAAATGCTCAACAAAAAGCATCGTTTTCCATCTTGCAGTCAACGATTCCTTCACCAACTCACTTCCTAGGTTCTAATCTCCAACTTTCTTATTCACCAATATGCATTTGAGAGAAAGAGAGAGAGAGAAAATACATTAGCGGTGTGAAATAGATTTAGGGTTTTGGGTTCTACATTAGCCTTTTTTTTTTAAAAAAAAATGACATTGGAAGGCATTATGCATCATCCGAAATGATACCCAACATCATTGAAAACTTAAAGCTATCCAAGGGAGTATTCTTATTTTAATATGAATTAATTTAGTCAAAAATAACATCATTATCATTTAAGTTTTGAGCCACTCGTCATTAAGGGGATGTAGGAGGGTGCCAAGGATCTAGTGTATGTGGGTAAGTCACTATTGTGTATATTATATATCTTTTTGTTATATGAAACGTTTTATGTATAGAGATGGGTCGGAATATCACGAATAGTCCATTTTATAATATATTCTTCTTGTTTTTTTATAAAGAAATTCAAATTTTATATTTTTGTCTAATAACAAATTATGTAATAAATTTATTGAGTTTTATAGAAATTAATTTCGGAATCTATAAATAATGACTTTCTATTAAATGATATAGTAATTGTTTAAGATTGTGTATCAAACTGTGTAAGTTGTCCACTTCCAATGTCTCATGGTTGTTTTATCTCAATACACTCGTGCTTAATCATTTTATTTATATTTTTTTCAAAACTATCTTTATTTTATAATTTTATATTGAATCAATTGCTTGTCAAGAAAAGTTATAATTCATAATTAGTGTAATACCTTTCAGTCAAGAAAAGTTATAATTCATAATTAGTGTAATACCTTTTAGTTAAAAGCATAATGGTTTAAATATCATGATTCCATTCTAATTTTCATCTATTATGTGTTATTAGATAAGTGATACAACTTTCAATAATTGTTTCCTCAACCCATTAGGAATTTAATACAATTTGATTTTGGCTTGGTCTATTCGGTCTCGACCACTCAACAAATAATACAACCCCAAATAATTCCCTTATGAATTGTCCAACTAAAAATTAAAATTGTGATCGTCACTCTGATATTAATTGTTGAATCAAAATTGTTAGATTATATTCTAGTAACAAATGAAGCTCTGAATGAGAGAAGGAGAAAAAAAAAAGGTGGTTGTGGTGGTGAAAGTGGATTACGAGAAAATCTATGATTCAGTGAACTGAAACTTCTTAAATTATATGATGGAGAGATTAGGATTTTGTACTAGATGGATAAGATGGATAAAGACAAGTATGGAGTCATCTACACTTTTAGAATTGGTGAATGGTAACCCAACCTAAGAAACAAAGCCCTTTAGAGGGTTGGGGTAAGGTGACCCAATGACGTCATTTTTATTCTTAATTGTGGCAAAGGGGCTAGCAGGGTTTATTAGACAAACAACAAAGAAGCAACTATACCAAGGTGTAAAGATTGGGACAAGAAGGGTAGCAGTAAACTCACTCCAATTTGCAAATAATACATTACTTTTATTGGATATCAAAGTGTGAGTTTAAGTCTCACATTGAGTAAAATGAGACAGTTGAGCAACATATGAGAAAGAAGACCCACAAACCCAATGTCTTAAGGTTTTGGGTTGAAGGTGGTGTCATTCCTTGTGTGGATCTGACTCTTGTCTCATTCTTGTTTGATCTCACCGATGTTTGCCCCCATCGATTTTCCTAACAGGTGTATTGGAGTCGATAGTTCATGGCAGTGACCGACTCAAACGAGTACAATTTGATCCTGGTATCGCAAGTCTTCCTAACAGAGGTTTGAAGCAAGCGCATCCTGTTTAAGTGTGTAAATGACGGTTCTCGTGTGAAGGTCGTTTGTGAGTGAGGTATTTGTGTTTGAAAATGCTTCTGTTCCAAGGTGAGTCTACCAATGTGGAAGAAGAACTCTCACTTGAGAGGGAGATTGTTAGGTATTCAAGTGTGAGTTTGAGTCCCATATTGAGTAGAACTGAGAAAGTTGAGCAACATATAAGAAAGAAGACCCACAAACTTAATGTCTTAAGGTTTTGGGTTGAAGGTGGCGTCATTCCCTTGTGTGGGTTTGGCTCATCTCATTCTTGTTTGATCTCCTCGGTGTTTTCCCCCTTGATTTTTTCGATCCCTGTATCGAAAGTCTTCTTGACGGAGGTTTCAGGCAAGTGTGTCCCGTTTAAGTTTAAGTGTGTAAATGGCGGTACTAGTGAGGGCGAGTATCATGTATGAAAATGCTTCCGCTTGATTGAGCAACATATAAGAAATAAGACCCTCAAACACAATGCTTTGTCTTGTGTGGGTCTAGCTCTTGTCTCATTCTTGCTTTATCTCTCCAGTGTCTTCCTCAATTTTCCCAACACTTTTTATGTGAGGTAAAAAATTGAGAATATTAAGGTAATAGAACTATATTGAGATGTTTTGAGTTGGCTTCTGATGTAAGGTTCAATTTTCATAAAAGCATGATAGAAGGGGTAGGGACTTAAAAGGATAAAATAGAAAATTATATTATGATTCTTAATTGTAGTTATATGTCAATACCCTTTAAATACCTAGGCATGCCAATAAGAGAAAATCTAAGGAAAATATCTTCTTGGAAAGGGGTGGTGGATAATGTAAAATACAAACTATATAGTTGGAAGGGAAAATTGTTATCTTTTGTTGGGAGGGTGTGTCTAATAAATTATGCTATTTCAACCCTGTCACTATTCTTCTTATCCTTTTTTCAAAGCTCCAAAGTCTATTTGTAGTGAGATTTCACAAACCCAAAAGAGGTTCCTTTAGGGTTGGGGAGCAGAGGGAAGAAGGTAGCTTGGATTAGGTGGGAAAATCTTTGCCAAATAAAGGAAGAGGAAGGGCTGAATATTAGAGATATTGAGATGTTTAATGAAGCCCTATTGGCAAGATGGAAGTGGAGATTAGAGGTCGAAGATAAACTTTTGTGGAAGAATATCCTAGAATATAAATATAGACACGGAGGAATCTTAATTCCAGCAGTAGAGGTAAAAATGAATCATGGTAGTGGAGAGATGCAAGGAAAACATGCAAGGATAAACTGATTGGTAATTGGTTTGACAGTTTTATAGAATGGAAAACAAGAATGGAAGATAAAATCAAGTTTTGGAAGGATTCTTATATGGGAGGAGGGTTATTAGATCAAGGATTTCTTAAATTGTATGCAATATAAAATTTTAGGGACTTAACAATAAGGAAAATGAGAAAATGGAGAGAAGACACTTGGAATTGGAATATACCTTAGAGATAGAAAAGACTAATGTGATAAAAATGAACAAGAATATGAACTTATACGCAAGTTATAAGAGACAAGTGTCCTAAAAATGGTACTAGTAATAAGTGGGATTGGAAAGAATGACGAAGGAATCTTTTAAGTAAAGTCAACTTGTGTTATAATACTATGTAGTGTAGAAAGGGATAATAGTGCAATGTTCAAACTATAATGGAGTGTGAGATCGTTGCCGGACATACAATATGTAGGCTAGAAAGTGTTCTTGGGGAAATTGCCAACTAAGAAATATTTGATAAAAAAGGGGATTGGGCTAGGAAACACATTGTGTGAGCTATGTAAGGAAGAAGTGAAAATTGTAGTATGTCTGCTTTTTGTGGTGATTGTAAGATAAATAAAAGAATTTGAAATAAATGTGATAGGTGGATGAGATTAATCTTTGTTAATCATAATCAACCTATGGTAAATTTCCACCAATTTTGTATTCTAAAACTAAATACAAGAAAAACTTAGTTTGGAAAGGGATGTGGATTGTAATTATTTGGGGAGTATAGAGGAATAGAATTATTTTAAAAAACGGGAAGCTAGATGTTAATGAGATATAGTGTTTGGCTCAACTTAATGATTGGTTATGGATGAAGCATAAGATATTAGGTGTTAAGCTTTTCTACACTGATTGGTACTTCTATTTAGTTGAATGTCTAAAAACACTATGAATTCTAGGATATCGATACATAAGTTTTAGTTGTTAAGGTGGAAGTGGGTATGGAAGGTTGGGTTTAAGGCTAGGCAAAACAACAAGAATACGTCTCTGAACGATTGTACTACGTTAAAACCAGAGGAAGATGGATATTACTGTGCTCTATTTACATGCAGTGGGGACAGGTACCACGACAAAGGTGATGAGGGTGCTATACAGTATATAGATGCAATACTTTGAGGGGTTACTACCACTGATACTATGCAGTTTATAGAATGTAGAATTTAAAGTACTGAAGCTGTTAATATTGATAGGCAAGCGTTCGTTGGAAACTTTGAAAATAGTCATTTTGTGTAACGGTTGGATATCAACACATGTGTGGTATGGTTTTAGCTCTCTATTTGTAAAGGATGGTGTGTACCTAGTACCTCCTTGTTTAGCCATAGAGTTGTATAGGAGGCTATGTGTGCTTCAACAAACTTGTATAAAAGTTAGAATATCCCAAGTATTTCCTATATTGATTTACTTAAAAGTATCATAATTAAATACTATAATTTGATTATGACTTAATTTACCATATAACTTTCTAATATGGAAACAATTTGATGCAATCAACAAAACCGTACACTAGTTACCTACCTAAAAGGACAAAATTAAAAAAGACTATATTTTAGTTGTCTTGTTACTTAGATTATTAGTTCCATTAATGAAACTAATATTTTTTTTTATAGAAGTCGCAAAAGAAAGAAATAAAGAGAAAGAAAATGAAGACTAAAATTATTTGGATTAGAGTATAAGTGAAAAAGAAAGAAAAAAGAGTGGAAAGAGAGATTGCTTAAATTAAGACAAAATAGTGATAATTAAAGAAAAATAGATAAAAAAATTAGAGATAATTTAATTAGTATGATATAGAATAAAAAAATAATTGATATATTTAAAGGATAATCAAAATAGACTTGTGTTAAAAATAAGATTAAAGTGATTTTTAAGAAATGTTTTAATACATACTATTCCCGTTCAATTAAAATAGGAGAGTGTCCATTTCTAAAGTTGTTCTATACTTTCATTCTATGTAATAAAGGTAAAATTTAATGTTAAAAAGCAAGTAAAACAAAATCATTATATAAAACACCTTTAAAAAATATCTTATATATATATATATATATATATATATATATATTACAAATGAGTAAAATAATTTCTAAATTTAAAAAATATAGAAAAGAATACTAAAACAAAGTTTATATAGATAAATATATACTAAATATGAATAAAAAATACTAAAGCAAAATAAGCTTCAAATAAATAAATATTATAAATAAGAACAAAATGTATATATGTAAATAATTAGTAAAACAAAAATTATATATAAAAAACTCTTCTTTACAATATGTATTCAAAGTATAAGTCTTTCATGTATTTATCTATGGATTTATCAACGAAAAAATTTACCGTCAAATTATTCGTCGGTAGATCCTTCGATAAATGTACAAGTTATTTATCACTGCATGTCTGCCAATTTACTAAAGAATTTATTTTATCGGTAATACTTAATATATTAATAATAATAATAATAATATTAATATAATTATTGTCATTGTGATAATAAGTGTAATAATAATCATAACATGACACAAGAGTTGTTCTGGTATGATAGTTACGGGTTCAGTTATTGAGACTATGGTCAATCACTCATTCACTATGATGACAACCACAATAACATAAGGTTCACATGTTCATGAAAAATAACACTGCAACAACGAATCTCTTTCATCTATTCATACTTGATAGTTACTTTAGCAACCACTTATAATGCCTTACTTGTCCATGCTCCCCCATTAAATACTTGATGCTAGACTCTACCAAAGGATAAGAAAACCTATTTTCATCACTCTTATGGTGTTGTTCACTTCATTTCAATTTGCACTTAGTATTTGCAACAGGCTTCAAATTGTATTTAGTATTTGTAGCGAACATTGATTTTAGATGCCCTTTGTTCTTGGTATCGCCATGTCCACTCTTAACTCCTCTTCGTCTTTTACCATTAAGCATCTTGTGGTGTTCTTGTTTGCCTTCTTTCTCTATCATTGACAAAGTATAATTATGTAAACAACAATCTCTATTGGATTATCCAAGATTCATTTCCCTAACCTTGGCAGTTTGTCCTTTTAGTGGTAAATGACCCCTCTAATGTAGTTTCTTTCCTTCCATTTTTAAAACCACCAACCAAAATACAACCAGACCCCATGCAATAAAAAAAAATATATAGTAAACCCTAGCTTAGACTAGACTAGTCTTTCTTAGGCTAATTGATGAACATGGTTGACATGATAATTAGAAACATTTAACCAAACTTGTGCTCCCCTAACCAGACAATAACCAACGACCATTGAGATGGTTAAGTGATAATAGATTGTAAGAATTTAATAGAACTTATACATCAATCTGAATATGAGAATGTTGTCTTTTGATATTTATTATTTATCCAAGTTCATACACCTACTTGTGCTAAAGTGAACATTTCCTTAACATCTATAACAGAATTCCTACATATGTTATTATTCCTATGTTTTCAAATACTTCAAATTATTGTCATTCACGTATATTTTCAAAATTTGTTACTTATTTTACAAAAACATGGATGACCGAAATAAATCCTCATTTCTACATAAGAGTTTCTACACGAATCGGAGAATTCTAGTGATCAATTTAATTAGTAAAAATTAATTATAGTATATTATAGTAAATTATTACAATATTGATTTTAAATAGGGTTTGTATAAATTATTTCAAGTAAAAGTAGAATTAAACTATTTTATCTATAATTAAAATTACACTGAAATAAATAATATATGTAATAAATTAAAAAAATTAAAATCTACATAATAATTTTCCAATTATTCATAGAAAGTTTTAAAATATATTTTTCATTTATTTTAGCATTAGAAAAATAATTTTAGTTTATTTATTGTGATTGAAATATAAAAATTTAACTTTAGATAAATAGTTATTGATGTTATGTATCGACATATATCTTAGCACTCAAGATAATTCAAATGGGACATTATAAATTATTATAATGATAATATGTTAAAGCATTTCCTTAGAAAAATTGAAATGGAATGATAAAAAATTATTAAAAATTATTATAACTGGTGATAATTAATAATCCGTATTGAATTACACTTCATGATACCACATTAGATATCTACTATATATCACAATCAATAGTATATATATATTTCATCATACATAACATATATTTCATCATCATCACATATATAATTATATGCATATCTTCTTATACACACAAATCCCATAATACAACACTCAAACTACTAGGTTCACATTGCTTGAGCCACACCTGCTTTATAGAAGTGAGAATTTATGTGATCTCTTATTTAAGCGCCCTCTAGTTACGTAAGTGATTATTCATTTGTATTGCTCAAACATCACATTAGTGCTTAAAAGAAAAAACTTCTTGTATAATCTAACAACTTCCAAAAGCACCAAACATCATCACTAACTCAACACTTTGATAATCACTCAATCACTTAAGTCTTAGAAGTTCTATAAAAGAAGAAATTGTCTCCACATTCAACTCGTAATTTAAGCAACATGTTATGTCACGTGAGTGTCCATTATGATGCTTAAATGACCTTGCGCATTACATATAATGATTACTTACCAATTGAGCAACAATTTAACATCCAAACAATATACATCCAAATACCACTAGTGGAAAAAGTACTTTTAACGACAAGATAAAACGGCGGTCAAAACGGAACTGCTTTAAAAAAAACGTGGTGGCAATTTCGAAATTAAGTTCAACTATACAAAGGCAGTTACTGATAACAACCGCCTTCGTATCTCCATCCATCGCCCCAGAACCTTTTTTATTTAAAAAATTTGAATTCTGAAGGGCTACAACGGCGGTTGCAGGCCCCAACCGCCTTTGTAACCCCTCACAGCTTTAAAAGTTTTTTTTTTTAATTTTAATAGGGTCTATAACGGCGTTTGGGGGGCCCCAACCGCCGTTATAGCTCTCAGCAGTTTTTTTTTTTAATTTTCAATGGCTATAACGGCGGTTGGGGCCCCCCAACCGCCGTTATAGCCCCTATTTTTCCAACCCTGCGCTTTCCCTTCCACTCTTTCCCTCCCCGCCGCTCTCACGCCTTCGTCCTCTTCTTCTCGCATTCCACCATCGTCACGCCCCTCTTCCTCCTCCTCCACCTCGCTCTTTCGTCCTCCACCTCCACCTCCCGTTGCGCCTCTCTTCCTTCTCCGCCACCTTGCTGTTTCGTCCTCCACCTCCACCTCCCGTCACGCCCCGCACCCCTCTTCCTCCTCCTCCACCTCGCTCTTCCTCCTCCACCTCCACCTCGCGCGTCTTCCTCTTCCTCCACCTCCACCGTCGCTCCTCTTCCTCCACCGTCACGCCTTCCTCGC
>Ga0099825_1009596_pt1 | contig 10969 bp, 5 predicted proteins | sample SiratroredBW_FD_76838 | JGI IMG/M metagenome (GOLD analysis project Ga0099825, IMG submission 76838) | Root nodule microbial communities of legume samples collected from California, USA - Siratro red BW | ecosystem: Host-associated > Plants > Roots > Nodule | place: USA: California | collected...
TCCATGGAAACCCTTCGTTTATAGCAGCAGGGTTAAAATTGTCATTTCGTCATGTCTAATATGGGAATTTTGAAAAGTATGGAGGTGCAGGAAGATGATATGGAGGTGCAGGAAGAAGCAGTCGACTTTGCTGGTCTTTTATTTTGCATGTTTCATTTGTACAAACGGCCCACTAAGCCATGACCCAAACCATTTGTTAAGTTAGCTAAAAGGCAATTGCTTCCTGCACCCCATCAAAAATTGATAATACTATAAACACTTTGCTATAATATTTAAAGGAAGAGTGGTATAGTGGGTAGCTGCTAAGATGTGGTGTTCTTTAACAAACGTAATAGTGGGTTTTGCAAGAAAAACTTATCGACAATAAGTCAAACCCTAAACAAGTTGATATAGGGATGTAGAATTCGTATTTCGTTTTGCAGACAAATAGATTTTTGGAAAAATAAAATCTATAATGGATCGTGGGATAGATAAAATGTCTTACAAAAAATATTTTTCGTAAGAATTTTATGTATTATAGAAAATATTTTTGGAAAGGAGAGATGTGGATAAGTGTTTGCGAAAAATATTTTTGGTAGAAAATAAGTTACTTACGAAAAATGTTTTCAGTAAAAAAAAAGTTATAATTTCAAAAAATATTTTTTTAAGATGACGTAAGTCACTTTTTATTTTACCAAAAATGTTTTTTGTAAGTTATTTTTTTTATTATGAAAAATATTTTCTGTAAGTTATTTTTTATTTATAAATATCTATTCACATATAAAATAGAGTGCAGGAAGAATATGTGGGATACAGAAAACAATTGCACGGTGCGGAACTCATAATTGAGCAGAAACATTGGGCTGGTTTAGATGTATCTCTTTTTAAGAGGGCTATATATATTCTAACTTCTGACGGCTTCTTGCACCATCAAACTTTTCTTCCTTCCTCATAATTTTAGAATTACTAAAATATGTTTTTAAAATTTATATTCCAAATTATATAATTAATATATATATATATATATATATATATTATTTTAATTACACAATCCAGAAAAAAAATTCTACATTCCAGAAGATAAGAATAAATATCAGATTATGTAATTTGAATTTTTTTTCTAAAGAAAACCTTTTAGATTATATAATTTAAAAGTTGAAATGACTTTTAGATTATCTAATTTAAAATTTGTTTAAAATTTAAAAATTTAAAAAATAAATTTGACTTCTAAATTAACAATTTAAGAAAAATAAGATGAGAATTTGTATATTTATCACGGAGGAGGTGGAGGACAAGAATATGGAGATGGAGGAAGAAATGCCCTTATACAAGTGCAACTTGGTTACTTTGATGTTTTGGTGGACTACTTTGCTTCTGTTATATTCTGTTATATATATAACTGTTTGTACAATTTTCTGGAACGCAAGCTTTATGCATATACGCCAAATAAATCTATAGTATCTCTGACTTTTTCTCTCTTATCTCGATTTTTTTAAGTAATAAATAGCTTTTGGTGTATGTGCTGAGAAGTAAAGCAGAAAACAATGAAAAAAAAACATATATTTTATACAATTAAAAAAACATATAAGATGAGTATATGTTTCATCTTTTATACAATTATAAGAACACATTTGAAATATTTTGTGTTAAAATGTGTTCAGCTTCTGCTCTTTGGTTGACAATGATCAATGGATTTCCTCATTGGAGATAAGATGGCTAAAACAATTGTCATAAACCTGAGTAATATTTTCAATTTCTTCTTCACATAAGAAGCTTCTTTTATGGTTGCTAAATATGATTCTGCCAGCCATAGTACTAAAAAACAGAACTTGAAGATACCCATAGAAAATTCATGTATATATATATATATCATATATAAAGTGAAAGACATGAAAAAGTTAGATGTAGTAAAAATTGGGTCAGAGAAAGTGAATACAGATAAAACATATATTATGTCATCTCATAGACTGCAAACACTAGTAATTCCAACACAAATTTTGAGCAAAAAGAAATGAAACTAAACAAGACTAAAGAAGCTTACACTGACTACTACTACATCTATATTATTCCTCAGTGCCCCTCCAAACTCTATGCAGCTGGAGCCACATCGATGTCACCATTATCATCATCATCGTCACCCTCATTTGAGATGCAAACGATGTGGGACTCATGAGTAGCAGGCCAGTCATTGCTCAAGACCAGACCATATTCATTACAAACCATTGTTACACAGATGACAGATATTTCACAGACTGCCTCAGTTGTGACCTAGGTTGTTGACTCAATGAGCTCAAGAGTCTCCACATTTATATACTAAAAAATTGTATTTTGAAAATTAAAAAAAGAAAGTAAAAGTAATATGTGGGGTGGCTTTTAACATATTCCAAAATGGTAGTGCTATACTTACAGCACATTTTCAAAACACCACTTATAATAATATTTTTTTTCTTTCTTTTTATCACATTTATAATATATCATATCTAGGGTTCTTTTTCTTACTTGTATCACTAGTTGTCATTTAACACTAATTATTTTTTTTCTATCTTAAATGGTAAGAGTTGTTTTGAAAAGAATGTGTAGCATTTTTTTCTCTGCCAGATTTTCTGAAAGAGAAGTTTTGCTTTCTTTGTTCTTTCTGTTCTACCAACTAGGCACTTTTGGTTTTGTTTTGTTGTTGGAATGCAAAGTTGTTAAAGAGATGAAGGGGGCAATGGCTGAGGTGGTGAAGCTTCTGACCATAGAAATTTCCATGGTGGACAGTGAGGGCCCGAAACATGAGGCAAGCTCATGGCATCGTGCTGCAGAACGCATTGAACATGTGGAGTTGAGAGCTGCACACGCGTCTGAGCTTCATGGTCACATGCACTTGCATGACTTGGATGTGACAAAAACATCTCACCAAAGGGTGAAAGGGTTAAAAACCTTTACAGCATAGGTTTCGGCCAAAAATGGGACTTTTCACAAACATCTCTGCTTCATTGTTTTTTCCTTAGTCACTTTTCAAATACTTTAAAATTTTGTCTTAAAAAAAATTGTAACAAATCTTGGTAAAAAAGTATAATTATATGATTATATCCCATATTGTGATCCTAGATGTATAATCACAATTTTTTTTTTCACCAGAATACTTTAAATGTAGTATTACAAGTCATTGGTTTGCATATTTGATTAAGTAAATAAAGTTTCACTTAAAAGTAACTATGTTTGGGACCAAAAGCACATTATTTGAAGCAAGAATAATATAATTGTTATAACACTCATAGAAATGGTGGTCTAAATTCTGAGAGAATTTAAATATTAGCTTAAGCAAATAACTAAAATAAATCACATATTATTAATCAAAATTTAGAACAAATAAACTATATAAATACCTTAAATATAATCAGGCATATATACATATGAATTTGTTTTACATGTAATCAAATTAAAAATAATAAATATTGTAATTATAATAATATTAAAAGTGATTAAATTTGAAAGTAACTAGTGGTTATGAAAAATTTCAATCCAAAATTAGTTTTAAATACAATTATTTTAATAAGAAGTTATTAAATAATGTAATAGTTTATATAAATTACAATTTGATGTTTATAGGTGCCTAATAGGATGTTAACAATTGAAAAGAAATATTAAATTTGTATTTCGTTTTTATTTGAATTCTATAAAGAAGTTTATAAATTATTAATTTTTAATAGATTTTAATTTATACAAACATAAATATTTTTTATAAAAAAAATTAGAAGTTAGAAACGAAAAAATGCGAATAATTAAGAACCCACTCTTTCAGAACTCTTTATAAAAAAAACTCATCTATTCAATATACTTTTAGAATTTTTTTTTATCTTACCATTCACATCCTTAAAATTGTCTCTTCTTATTCATAACATACACAAATCATTAATAACCTTAAAAGATTAGTATCACTAAAAGCATAATGTATCAACGTGTGTAGGTAGAATTTAAATTTTTAAACATTAATATATATATATATATAATTGGAATTAGTTTGCTATTTTGTAAATGATTAAAAACCATCATTAATTTACTTCAAATTAATGTATATATCCACATTTTATATTGATTCAATTTTGAAATCCTTTTGAGTATAAATAACTGAGATTAACAAGTTATTGTTTAAAAGATCCTAACTTTGGATACCTATTTTATGAGTTTTCATCATTTCTCTCACCTCATGTGGATCAAATAAAATATTTTCCCTAGTTGAAGACTTCATCCAGGTCAAATATTGAGTACAACAAATTTAAAGACCCCAACATAGAACTGTTCTCTAGTAATTATTCAGTCTTTTCCAATTCCATCACAAAAGGATATTGAAAATCAAACCATTTACATAAGGAAGAATCTATTCATACTTCTTGCCTTTTATCTTTCCCTTGGGGATTTTGCTAAGCAACCCAGAATCCAGCTTCCGATAGTGATTTTGCATCTGATCAAAGACCTTGTACACGAACTTATCAATTTGATCATCATACCTTTCATAGAGAACTGGGAGTGTATGTGCAGCAACAAAACCTTAGACATAACATAACAGAAATTTTAGCAACAAAACCTTAGAATTTTAGCAACATAACATAACATAATATGAAGAACAAGATATAAATAAGTATTTTTTTTTTGGAGAATTTCAACCAAAATTTATAATTTTGAACTGACGAAAAATTATTTATTAGGTACTAAAAAAAATAAGTAATATAGTGGAGACTTAAACTTATTTAAGTCTGTTTTCAATTATTCACCCCTTCTAAAGCAGTTATTTGTTGGATTAGTTGGAATTTGAATTTTTTTTTTCAGACTTTGTCCAACTATTAAATTCAAGCAGATACTCTATCAAAATACTCTAATCTATATTAATAGATAAAAAGAAAACAGATCTTACCAATATACATGACAGTCAGAAAATTGCACCAGCTCCCAATCACAGCACCAGCCCATAAGCTTAATATAGCCTGAGGATGTAATAACCATTGTCACAAATTAAACACAAAAAGCATATATTTTTCCTTTGCACCAAAATATAAAAACTAATATAATTTATCATAAATAAATAGTTAAAAGCAAGTTATAAAATACTTAATACAACCATCCATATTGATTATTTTGTCATACAATACTATTCCAAATCTTGTAAAACAACCTATATGGACCCATGAAGTTTACAATTTAAAATCCCTGTTTCCCCAATTCAATTATATCATACCAACTCCTCATACTCTCTGCATAGTAATGAGGAAATCTTTAGTAACAAAAAAGTAATAAAAATCAAGCATAACCACACAAAAGGAAACACTCTTCAGGATACTATCACATACAGCTTAGTTGATTTGACAAGCTGCCACCAAAGGAAACTTATCCCTGTCAGCATAATATCAATTTAATAGAACCCATCATATTAGCAGAAATTTGAGTGGAACAAGAAACAGTTGACAATTTTGATGACAAATATCAATAAGATGTCACAAGCAGAAGATGTTGCAGCAAACAAAAATAAATGGAATTGATCAATTGATTGAATTACAAGTGTTATAGCAAAAACTGATGTCATAAAGTGCACATCAGTTTAGCCTGGGAACTATGTCCTAACTTCTAATCATGAACCTGAATTGTAGATAACAATTACAAAGCAAGTAAAGGTAAGAGCATACATACAATTAGAAATTGCTTTAGGTTTCCTCCACATGAAACATCTTGGAGAAACCTCAATCCACGGTTAACCTCCGCACCAACTGCAGTTGCAATATTCTTGAAGAAATCATCAGGGATGACAAAACGCGGAACTTTAGATGACTTACTGCCACCCCACATAGAAAAAACAAGGTTAGGATGTAAAGTAGCATAATATATTTTACACAAATTCAGACATCAGAAGGAATGGAAGAAAGGATGCTTGGATAACCTGCTAACCAAGCTAGAAGCGTTTGTCCAAAGAAACTGTCCAAGCATGCCGAGAGCCAGAACAAAGAATAGAAGAGTTAAGAAATTGTAATTAAGCCATTCAAAAAGCACCCATATAGCTGTTACTGCAGATAAAACGCTAGCAGAAATCTTCTTGTTCCTCCATAACAAGACATCAGCAGCTACATCATTCAATGGAAACACACAAAAAGAAATTTAAAATTCAAAGTCAACATGATAGATTTTGCAGCAAATTAACTAGAACTACCATACATTTTCCACCCCCTAAAATATGGTGAACAGGTTTCTGGCGTCCAAACAGTCTATTGAATTGGGAGCTCACTGAGCTTGACTTGTCTTCCTCAAAAAATGATCCAGATTTCTGCTTCTCAGCAATTGTTTCCACAAGGTTGTTTAAAAGGTTTTCAGCTGTGATTTTCTCAGACATTGTTCCTGCACTTTTATGCGAACAAAAAAGAACATCATAAAATGTTGTATGAAATAGCTATCATGCCTAACACCACTGCAGCATCAATCAGACAATCACGTTTATAACAAACCAACACACATGAAATGAATATAAGATACAGTTTTCTTTTTCCTGAATCATGAACAAAAGAGAAGAACATACTACCGACACCAAGTCACGTATTCAAAAAGACAAAAATGTTATCTCTTCTAAAACAAAATAAGTCTTATTGGTCTAAGGCCACAAAAGAAACATCTCTAGCAAGTAATTAACTTAGCCTGTCTGTAATTAAGCTTCGTCGAGTTCACTACTTCAACAGCATTAAGTCTTTTAAGTGTATGTTACTGTAATTGTTGCAAAATTGGCTTTCTCAATCCTTCTAATTATTTTTCTATGCTCTCTTCCATTAGTGTCACACATTAAGTCTTCCCAGGCCTGAACAAGGGATTTATCGTTTCTTAAAATGAAAAGGATCAAATGCAAAAGTGAAATGGAGAGCACTGCGAGTGAATGCACTATAAATTTGTTCTTCTACCAAAGTAATTGCGACACAAAACGTACCAACACCTCCATTCACTACAATGCTATGTTTGGTTGGGAGGAAAAAACCTACCCAAGACAAAATTATTTTAATTCTTAATCAAAGAGAAAGGTAAAAACGAAAAAAATATTATTTTTCTCCAAAATTCAACTTTTCTTTAAAAAAAATATAAACTGGGAAAGCAGAAAAGAAAAAGAAGTGCCCAGTTTTTTCAACTATTCAGAAGCATAAAAAAGACCACATTTTGACTCACAGCAACGCATACCATGAAAGTCCAAAGAAATTCAAAGTTTAAGCACATGTTCAAATCCCTAACCAGAGAATTGTTGGGTGAATTGAAGAAGACAGTAGGGAAACAAAGCACAAGAAAAGCAAAAGAGGCAGCAGCATAATCCAAAACAGAAAAGAAAAATTGCTTCGAAAACAAACCAGAGAGAAATGTAGTGTAGAAGAAATCAAGTAGCGAACTGAATGTGAGAAGAGAGAGAGAGATGCTTATGAAGGAATTGCAGAAAGTAAAAAGACAAAAGCTATGCAAAAGTTAGTAACATATAAAGAATATTTTGAAAGAGTTTAATTAATTAATAATGAGAATGAGAGAAAAAAAATAAATAGGAGTGAAGATGATAATGAATAAATCAGTGAATGTCAGGTAGTAGGAATAAAGATAAGATATTTATTAAATAGTTTATGTTAATTATTTATTGAAGAATAAATTATTCTTTTTATACATAAAGATAAAAATGTACTGGTATGATATTTTAATAGTAATAAATAAGCAGTAATAATTGAGGAAGAAGAAGTGAAGTGAAAAATAAATAAAAAAAACACGTGAAAATCCACGTCATTTTCCACTTTGATTTATCGGAATCCGAGCCCGGCGTAAACAACAATGTATTTGGTACCATATCTGACACTAATTCGTATGTATAATCTCTAAAATACATTTTTTTTTATAAACCAAAAAATACAGTATTAATTTAAGGTAGGTTAAAATAACATTATAAATAAAATAAAAGTAGTTTATACTCTAAAAAATGTATTTTTTTTATTGCTTATAAGTTATAATCATAAAGAAAAATAGTGTTAACTTTTTAGTTTTAATAAACTATTTTCTCAATATCACTCCTTGATGTAATTATTGAAAGTAATTATGCAGCGCTGCTTAAAAGATATAAAGGAGTTGAAGATTTAAAACATTATTAAATTTGTATGAGAATTTTGAAAGAGTATTGTTTTAAAAAGCAAATTAGTCTTAATTTGATGACACTTGTGTACACTATTATGATTGCTAATAACACCAGTCAATCGTATTTATAATATGGTATGCAGGTTCTTTCTCTAATTACTTATTTAGTGCTCTTAATTTATGAATTCAACCTACTTTCGAATAAATTTTAATGTGGCATAAAGATTGTACGACTAATGCATGTCTCTCATTTTTTAATATCCCTTGAGAAATAATATAAACATAGAGACCTTATTAAAGTCTTTAAAAAGTAAGACTAATCTGTTTAGTATTCAACATGCGTATTTAAATTTTATAAATGGTTGCATTTATTAAGTTAAGTTGATTATTTGTTAAAGAATATTCATTTTATAAAAATTTGAAGAATGTATAAATATATACATATATATATATATAAAGGAATAAACAGAATCTCGAATTGAGACGAGTTCGTATAAAATATGTGTTTGTTCTTTTTGTTTATTTTCATTTTATTTTATATATTTAGTTTTGACATTGAAAAAAATATGTTCTTACTATAATATCTTTAGGTTTTTGTTTAAGGTTCTTTAAAGATGAATAAAACTTTTATGTTCTCAGTCTTCTTACTTATGTTGAAAGAGTAAGATACCTGTAGAAATATTTTGAAGATCAAATTTAATAAGAGAATTATTAAAGTTTTACTAGTTTTACTTGTAGGGGTAATATCCTAATTGGAAATGAGTCTTTATTCACAGGCTTTGAAAGATTATTGTTCATTCGGACTTATTATTAAATAAGATGATAAGAATAATAATCTAAATTAATTAAGAATGATAATCCAGATTAGCTTATTGATATATTGATTAATAATGATTTTTTGTTTAACTTGTCTTCACAATAAGGTATATTCATTACTTGAATAATGATATTTTTTACGTTCATATTCTCAATTATGAATAATCTCAGTTTATCATAAACCGATCGATTAATTTTATATTCGATCCATATTTTAAAATGTCAAAACACCTTTATTTATTTCTTTTTTTTATATTATACAAAATCTTTTTAGCCTTTTTTAAACCATTTTGGTTAAAACACAATAATTTGTAAGCTTTTTATATAACCAGCATATAAGTTTTTGCATAGTGTTTTAAAAAAATCTCCAAAATTACAATTCAATTTCCTTCATTGATATTCTTATGATTAACAATTACTATAGTAAGATCGCAAATAAATAATATTTTTTATTAAAAAAATGTAAAATCAATAAAATTATAATTTACTTTAACTTATTGGCCTCTTATAATATTTATCTACCTATCTAAAGTTACGGTAATTTGTCACGCATTAATATTTGTTATTTCTGCTTTTGGACTTAAACAATAGATTCTTATGGTATTTATTAACAAACAATTATAAATATGAAAGATTCGTCTACTGATTTAATATAAATTTTATTAAAAAAATAATACAAATAATTAAAGTGATTAGTTTTTTTAACTTTTTAATCAAAAACTTCATAGTGATGTTTGCAATTGTTATTTGTTTATAGGTAATAAAATAATTTTGTTGATTTTTATTTTATAACACTTTTAAAAACATTTATATATACTCATTAGCACACATAAAATAAAAATTGCAATAGTTTAAAACAAATATCCATGTGTCTCCATGAATAACAGAAGTTCTAACGAACCTTTTTAAATCATAGACCCTAACCTTTCTATTTTACAAGACTTTTTTAAAAGGTTAGTCAATTTAAAAAAAAAAATATCTAAAAATGCTAAGGTTTGTGTGTTTTTTTTCGAATATGTCGAGTCTAACAATCCAACCTATTTATATAATAATATTATATTTTATTATGTATGTAAAATTATTAATACAAGTACCAATTTTAAAGATAAAAAATCATGATTGTATTGCCAAATAGAACAAGAAAATCATATTTTCGTTGATTTAACAATAGTGTATATTGACATTAACTCCGTTGTAGAAAACAATAATCCAGATTAATAACATAAAACGATTTACTGGCTGTAGAAAAAGCATTTGAAATTGAAAAAAAAAAGATGCTATACTGTTTTCAATATTAAGATAAAAGTATATATCTAGATGTCTAGAGATTACTATTTGTAGTTGTGTTTTGTAATTGCATTTTTTAAAAACATATGTTTATGTTATTTCAATTAATTTAAAGTGAAACTCATGTTTTTATCTTTTAGTAGAATTACAAACAAAATAAAATATTTCCTTTCTTTTTTATCTTGTAGTGAAGTTTTTAAATAGAATCTAATCTTTTATTTATTTCTTAGTTATATTTTAAAGCTCTTATAAATTTTACTATTTATAATTAATTTATTATTATAATTTTTTGTTTATTAAATATTTGAAATTCTTATATTTTCTTAATTGAATTCTTACCTAATTAATAAAAAATTAAACAATTGAAATTTAATTGAAAAATATATTTTTTTTAACATTCAATGAATAAAAAGGAAATAGAGACTCAATTACAAATACTTAAATTTATAATATATTTAAAATTTAATTAAACTTTTCCCTTTGTTTAGATGGTGGGATAAAAAATGAAAAAGTAGACAAGAAAACAAATAGATTAAATAAAGAGAAAATAAAATTATTAATTAAAATAAACTAATGAAAATATAAAGATTACAAATAGTATAAACATTAAAAAATATTAAAAATAATGAAAACAAAATGTTTTGGTAAGTTGAGACTGACTAAAAAATGATAAATATATATATATATATATATATATATATATATATATATATATATATATATATATATTTTAAAATAAATATATATTTTTTTAATTTAATAAAAAGAAAGAAAA
>Ga0099825_1009600_pt1 | contig 10959 bp, 2 predicted proteins | sample SiratroredBW_FD_76838 | JGI IMG/M metagenome (GOLD analysis project Ga0099825, IMG submission 76838) | Root nodule microbial communities of legume samples collected from California, USA - Siratro red BW | ecosystem: Host-associated > Plants > Roots > Nodule | place: USA: California | collected...
AAAAAAAAAAAAAAAAAAAAAGGGAAACAAAAAAAAAAAAAAAAAAAAGTCACTATCGTATCTAGGTGTGCAGTAGTTTGGAAAAAAATTGCTTAATTGTATTATTCTAAACTGAAAAAGAAATAAATTGAAAAATAAATTATTAATAGCTTTTAAAATTAAAAAAAAAAAGACTAAATTGAATCTAAAAACTAGGATAAAAAAATAAAATGTGTAAATATAACTTTTCCAATTTTGAGACCAGTGTGACAGATGGGTTGAGAATGTAACAGTTAAATATGAATCTACTATAATTCACTTTCTGAGTTTTTTTTATAATAGGCCTCCGAAAATGTGTAAATAATGTATGAAAAGGGATGTGGGTGACAATTGTGTTAGAAATATGGAATCACATGAATAAGGTGGTTTTTAACTGAAGGATAATAGATGCTATAGAAATTTTTAGCTTAACACAGCTTAAGAGATGATTATGGATTAAGGATAAGTTATCGAGAATCACATTATCTGAATGACACTTCTCACCTATAAAGTGTTTGAAATCTTTGACTTAATTCATTTATTTGGAGTAAGACGAGCTAGGTGGTAACTTTTATGAACGAAGGAGGGAAGGGGAGCACCCACAAGAATTAGTATAACAGGTTTGGTGTTTGTTTGTTTTGCAAGTACAGATAAAGGAGATCATGGCCAAGATGAGACAATATAAGAATTATAGGAGCTAAACGGTTTTTTAGAATCACTGTAGGACACACATTTGCAGCTTAGCAAAGGCCTCTCATCTGTGTAGTTTTAACCCACTATCAAGACCCTCAATTTTGTTGGTGCACAAATTTTGTGTCTACATTATTAGTTAATCACAGTGTAGTCTTATTGTACTACTTTGCCGAGTTTATAGTAGATTATTTGGTGTTAACTTTGACACTTTACCTAACCCAGTCACATACTGTATAAGGGTTTAACCATCCTTAAAATGTGTTTTTTAATTTAATTTATTTTTTACTGTTAAAAGAAAAACTTTTCCTATTTTAATCTAAGTTACATATTAAAAATATAAGTTTAATTTGTTCAATGTAAGGCACTGTTAGTCTCCACTAAAGTAAGTTTGGATCATTTTAAGTTTTAGATTCTTTACTGATTTTATGTTATCTTTGTATTATATTTTTAAGATATAATATATTAAAAAATTAATATATTTTAAAATATTAAAATCAATGTAACTTGAAAATATAATAGAAATAGAAGAAATCAGTAGAAAAAATGTGATAACTTTCATAAAAGAGCAATTAATATGGCAAGTCAAAAGACTGATTCAAAGAGAAATTGGCTACTTCATTAAGAAAACTAGTTGTAAAATAAACTTTTTGGCTATCGATTACATTCTAAAATCAGAAGAAATCAAACTATGTAAATAAAAATGTTCAATTATACCGTAAGCATGAAGAGCTCATGGCAGTAACGTCATGCACTGAAATCACCAAAAAAAAAAAACAACTATTTAATTATTCACCAAATATCGTTAATCAGTTTTTAAACAAATTATATAAATAAGAATGGCCCACTAATCGATGTAATTGTGATGTGGTATAATAGTAATATACTAAAGTCATAAACAAATAATATTATACTAATAAGCATTTGGAATTAATTGATCCTATTCACATTCCCATTCACATTAACATTTTACGACAATTAAAAATAAAATAAAATAATTTTATTTGTTGTTAATAACTTTTATTATTATTATTTCACCCATGTGTTGCATCTTTACATTTTTTTCTTCTTCTTCTTCTTCTCTCTTTCTCACATGTCGTGTAGTTTTTGTTTGTTTTTTAACTTATTCTTCACTTTTCAACTTTTCATAACATCCTCTTCAAAACAATTGAAACAAGATCATCATTCACTCAACCACTCTCATTTCCGTGCGAGGTTAACAATATGCTGAATCAAACGAAATGTAAGACTTCGTTTCGGTTCATGAAAACTAGGCACTACAAGTAAAAAGAAAAGAAAAGCTAACAAAAGTTGAATTTGGATCAATGAAGAAAAAAGAAAATTAAAAACTTGAAAAAATTTGAAATAAAATTAAAATATGTAAAAATAAATAAATAACATAGCATAATCAATTGTGTTATCCACTGTTATGATTTTTTTTATTATTATAATTCATGTTAAAAATGATACCCTGATCCATATATATAATCGATTACAAGATCTACTTTTTTGTTTTCGAACTTTTTTAAGTATAATAAATAAAATAATAATAACATATACACAATAAAATACTAAATCATATATTTTTGTATCAATTTTCTTATTATTTTAATAAAAAATTAGCTTAATTTCATTTATGACCTTTTCTTTTAATTTCTCACCTCGCATCCCATCATTCAAATATTAATGATATGTAAGGACAATATGGAGTGCGCATTTGAATACGGATTCACGTGTGTGATAAAGATTCAAGTGGTGGAGCTTTTGACGCAAAATTTGTTGAAGATACTTTGATTTAATCATAGGTTGTTATGCTTTTTCTTGTTAGTTATCTTTCTCTTGATTTAATCATATTAGAAAGCGTCTTCAAGGGATATGAAGCCTTATGTGAATTTTTAATGGATTTTAATCAATTAATTAAAATATATTTTTAATCTATTTAAAAAGTTTTTTAAATGGTTTTAATTTTGATGAAAAACCTGTAAAAGACATTTTAATCGATTAAAATATCCAATTAATTAATTAAAATTACTTAAAACTTAAAATTAAACGTTTAATTCTTTTAATTAAAACACATTTTTAATATATCAAAATTATTTAAATTTTAAGTCAGTTTAGAGTCATATCGTTCTAATTTATTAAAATATAAATTAATCGATTAAAATCACTTTAAAATAATTTGTAACATATAAAAATGTCATTTTAATAAATTAAAGTTATGAGAGTTTTATTCTAAGGTTTTTTTTATCCACTAAGACCGTCAAGTTTTTATTTTTTATAACTCTCTCATTTCTAAACCAATTTAATAAAAATAAATTGTATTCTTCTAAAAATTATTTTGTTTACTAAGGGAGATTGAGATTTGAGTTAAACATACTTTTTTACTCATCGGGCTTGAATTTTATGATTAATATCTTGGTATAAAGAGAACAGAATGCTTGATCACCCGAGTTTACATCATTTTTACTATGCTTAAACTTAGATGATTTATTTTGTTATCGTATTGACTTATACGTAAGGGTGTGTAATGAAATAAGGTTCCAAATTCTTCTTATGATAACTTTTATAAAACAGCAATTAATATGGAAAGTCAAAAGACCGATTCAAAGAGAAATTGGCTACTTAATTAAGAAAACTAGTTGTAGAACAAACAGTTTTGACTATCAATTACATTCTAAAATCTGAAAAAAATCAAACTATGTAAATAAAAATGTCCAATTACGTCATGCACTGAAATCACAAAAAAAAGCCCAACTATTTAATTATTCACCAAAACATCCTTAATCAGTTTTTCAAACAAATTATATAAATAAGAATGGCCCACTAATCGATGTAATTGTGATGTGGTATGATAGTTATATACTGAAGTCATAAACAAATAATATTATACTAATAAGCATTGGAATTAATTGATCGTATAATTGTGGTACGTAAGCATGCAGAGGTCATGGTTAGTAACGTCATGCACTATAAATTATCCCATCCCATTCACATTCACAATATTTTACGACAAACGAGTTTATTGAATTTGGAATATTTTACATTCGTATTTATATCAAACTACCATGTGTTTATTTTCTTATGCAAAAACACTGAAAAGATATTGATAAAATTGGTGGGGGAAAACATTGTCAAAGAGAACTTGGTATTGAGACATTGTCAAAGTAAAGCTAAATTGTTTGAAACAATTTATTATCTAAACGTGTTATGACTATATTAATATCTTATCACTGTACTTAAGGACACCGAAACAATTAATCATGACGACTAAATCAAATTATTAAAGTTTAAAATTCAAAATCACAATTTTAAAATTTAAATTGCACTTAAAAATAAGAAAAAATAACCAGCAAGAATCGGTCAAACCGATAAATGAAAACTGGAACATTGAGTCTGGTGATTTAAGAAAATAAAATTTTTATGTTTAAAAGTTAAACTATTTAAAATAAATGCAAAATCAAATTTAGTAAGACTATAAATTGATATTAATTATCTTATTAATTTTTATTAAAATATAATTTAGTCATTTTGTAACGGTTATAGAAATCGTTATTGTTATTGTACAATATTCCAAACTTGCACTTTGATAATTTGTATATAAGTTTTTCTAACAATTTTGAGATACCTAGATTCCAACCAAAAAGTTAAAATGAAACTAGAGATAATAATTACAAAATTTATTATAAAGAAGACATAAATTAGAATCTTAAATAAAGCAATAAAAATAGAAAAAATTATAAAAACAAAGAGAAAAATTTATTTAAGAAGTTATAAGTAAAAATTTGTTAATTTTCAAATATTTAAGTAAGAAAAAAGAGATATTTATCTTTATTTTTGTATAAAATCTTCTTTTTTTCAATGAAGTGTCTCTGACCTCGTTCTTTTCATTATTCAATTTAGTTTTTTAATGTATTTCGTTTAATCATTTATATATGTTTTTTGATTTTACACATGTATCTCATGATCATTATTTAAATGATTTGGAGAATTTGTAGATGAAAATTTGACTTTCACGATTTAAATGAATAAATATCATTTCAAGATGAGATCATATCTTATTTTAATCATAATAAAACTCATTTATCTTAACTAACTAACGTAATAATACTTTAATTTTGATATAATATTTTCTATAATATATGTCTTATTTTTCTATTTTCTTTCTTATTATAAAATATCAATTTAAAAATATAAAAAAATAGATGAAAGCTTCAAATTACTTAATCCATTAGTAAGAGTTTATTACCAGGTTTTTTCTTTTTTTTTACTACCAACATAATTTTAGTAATCGTGGAATAGGATATTCGACTCTTAATTTTGAATTCTAACAGTTAATTTGAAAGTATTCCTAAACAAGAGAGTTGTTTGAATAGCATGGGTCTCCAACGCCACCGTACATGTGGAGTAACTGTGCTACTTCCATTATTCAATTGATCTTCTTCACTACTTTTTGGTCTTTTGATTTTATTTTGCTTCTTTGATGTGATCCAAGTTCATACCACACACATAATACAAAATTTGTGTCAAGGTATTATTGATCTAAAAGCAATCCCTTTTGGCATGGATGTGTCGTTATCAAGTATGGGTGACCATGAACAGTATGTGGGCCTGAATCCAGGTAAAGAAAGTCACCAACCATGATTAGAGTAAGAACACGCGTAAAAATAAATATTTGAATTTATCTAATATAAAATAAATAATTATTTTATTGTTTACCTTTTCTTTTCACATTAGTGTTCAAGGATAATTTTTTTATGAATACATTCTCAATATACGTAACCAAACTACCTCATTATTAAAATCGTAACACGGTGTCCAACTTCAACAGAGTAACGACAAACAATATTTTATTTTTTACTCTTCCAATTGAGGAAAAAGCCATGCCGTCGTCGCCCGCTCCGGCGTCGTATTCTCCATCGTCGGCTACCCTTCCGACTTCCGCTCCGTCCTCCTCCATCCAACCTCCGGCGCGCTTGCCACCCTTCCCCCCGGAGGTGTCCTCGTTGACATGACCACCCCGGAGACCTCCCTCGCCGCCGAAATCGCGGCGGCAACCGCGACTAAATGCTGCCACTCCGTCGAGGCCCCTATGTCCGGTGGCGAGCGAGGTGCGAAGAACGGAACCTTAGCGATTTCCGTGACCCATTCGGTTCGATTTCAGAACTCTCAAAGCTTGGATTTCAGAACTCTCACGTTTTGGATTTCTATTTCTGAAGAGTGAGTCATGATGGCGGATTGAGTCGCAATGCCAAGGAGAATAACGTTGGCGAGATGAATCACGACGTGATTAACAGCAGTGTTTATGTGTTTATGGTTGATTAGGGTTTTAGAGAAGAAATGAGTAGTGTTTAGGTTATGCGGGTCTCGATTTGGCGGGAAAGTGAAATTTTAGGAGAGGAATAAAAATTAGACGGGAAATAAAAAATAAATAAAATATAAAATAATAATAGTTATATAAGATAGTCATTTATTTGGTCATTTGATAACTATATTAGTTACTAAATTGTAAAAGTAACTTTTAGTCACCGATAGGTGATTTTTCTTAGAAAAAAAATGAAAAACCTTGTAATACATTTATAATTAGTAATGTTATAGGTTTAATTAATATCAAAATAAGTACACAATTATGAGGAAAATAAAAACTTTTAAATTAAGTATTTTAAAGATTTTTTAGAATAAAAAAAATAGTTGCCTAATATATTATAATAGGAGAAATAACAAATTGATTCATAACATGCATATCATAAACAATGTCATAAGATATACTAGATTGTCAATAATACTATAATACATTATGGGATCACACAAATGAATATTATCAGAAGGAATATATTTTATATTGAGCTTAATAAGAATGTCAGATATACAAATATCAGAAAGATGATTATATATTAAAATATATACTTATATTGAGATAACAAATAATCTCTGAGAGAATATGCAACTTCAATTTTTAGAAAATAACGAATAAAACACAAATTATTCATTACAAATTGTTTTTCGAACTACAATTTTAATATATAATCTCATTTACATGATCTTTGGTGATTATCAACATATAAAAGAGAGAAGCATGAAAAATAATATTCAGAAACAAAACAAGCTCACAATCATTAGAAAAATTGATCTTGCCTAGTTTGTTGCAAAGTGAATCAAGGACAACCTCTTGATAAGAGGGGGGCTTAGACAAACTATGAATTATGGTCAATAATAAAGCAAAGGAAGAAAAATAAAAAGAATCAACGAAATTTGGTGATTAAGTGAACTTACAAACACATGGAGAATATCAAAGAGGTGAAGAATCAATAATCACAAGAGATGCTTAGGAAGTTATGGGAACATATTGAGTTGTAGTGGTGCTAATATTATCTTTACAATTCTCAATTTCAAACATCATCATAATCATTCTTAGAAAAAAGATTAATATAAATGAGATCAGAACTTGTAAGATCATCATAGTCATAAAAAAGTGAATAGAATAAATATGTTCAATAAAAACAACATGACAAGAAACATAAAATATGTGATTGGTAGAATCATAACAATGATAATCATTTTGACCATATTCGTAACTAAAAAAAAATATTGTAGGACAAGAGAACAATTTAATATGTTCTATTTATGAACCAAGAATAAAATAAGTTGAACTAAAAAAAATTAAAATAAACACAACCATGCAACTTATGAAAGGGAGACATACATGAGATAACAAAAGATGGAATTTGATTAATAACTATTAGTGACAACTAATTCACAAAAATTATTAAAAGTGGACTCACCATCCAAATCACATAGACAATATTTATAATAATATTATATTGAGTTTAAAGCTTAATACAAAACATAAAATATAATAAAAAAATAACTTAGAACAATGTTTTATAAAATAAGCTTAACAATAACTAGTAAATCGTCAATAAAAGAGATATAACAGTGAGATCCACCTTTGATAGAATGAACCAAGTCAAAAGGTTTTATGAGAGATAAAAATACACTTGATAAAAGATAAAACACTAAATTGACAAGTTACAACCACAACGATAAAAATATCATTCATTTGTAATTAGCCTAAAACTACAAAGACTAAGTAGTTTAACCTAAAGGAAGAAACATGTCTAAGAAAAGTTGATAAATCAATAGTGAAATACAATAAGTCCTTATTTTATTAGTCGTATTTAATTACATAGTAGAATAATAAAGAATAAAAGAATAAAAAGATAACACAACAAAGTACAAATGAAAATACATGACAAAAATCAAACCAAAATACAAACATAACAACGAAGAAGAGAGGGTTAAGAAAATAAATTAGAATGATTGAAACCAAACCAGAATAAAAATTGAAATAAAGAAGAGTTATACATGATGAAATAGAAGATACAATGATAATAATAATAAAATAAAAAATAATAACATGTGAAAATAAAAAGAATAACTAATATAAATCCTAAAATAGAAAATGTTGAAGATACAAAACATAATAAATATATAAATATGATAAGAATAAAAAAGTACCTTTAACTAATATATAATATTATCTAACATGAATAACTAATATGAAAATGAGATAGAGTATCACTTAATAATTTTTTTCTTTGTTTAATAAGAAGAAAAATAAAATAAATACAAATAGAAAAATATAGAAGAAAAATAAAAATATTTAGATAGTATTTAATTTGAAAAAAATAGTAAAAAAAACTAATGTAGAGAAACAACAAAGAGATGTACACTAAATTAAGATTCCTATGGCAAAGATCCACCAGCAATTTCATCGTACTCCTCGGGCACCATTGATTCTAATATCATTTTGTCCAAAATTTTAAGGAAGGGAAATACAGGAAAGACTTGTACTAGGTCACGAGTAAATTATACAAGTAAGCTTAAAATTGCACTCAATTCATAATTTTAAGACATTTACTATGTAAGACTTTTTTATTTCTATATATTTTTTTTAACTTTTTCACTTTTATTAAAAATAGATTTGACATTCACTCTTAAATTCCAATACAACTAAAAATCAATAAATAATAATAATATTAATTGATCGTGAATTTCATTTTTCTGCAAAACAATGGATTGTTTTACATGGAAACCAATTTCTTTCTATGATCAGTAACTAATAACTAATTATTGATAAAAAAAATCAATTATTTTATAATGTTAATTTCAATTTGACTTAATTAAGTTAATTCTTTCAAAAAATTTAATATTTTCAAATGACTTTTTATTAAAAATAATTTTTGTTTTTATTGAATGTTTAAAATTTTATATTTTTTAATTGAGTTTCTATCGTTGGATTTTGCTGTCAACTGGAGTGACATAACTATTATCTTGAATTATCGTTGTTTATGTGTCTCAGCATGTTATAATTAAGTTTTGAGTCTCTCATAATTTTTGATATTTTCAATTAAGTCTTTATTAAAAAAATTCATTTTATATTAATTATTCAAAAATTTTATACTTTTCAAATTGTCATTTCATTTTATCATCAAGTGAAGTGATAGGATTGTTTAATCTTGTAGTTCAATCACAATACCACTTAGACAATAATAAAAATAAACATCTATAATTCTAAATATCTTTATTAGAAATGTTGTTTCATTTTCCTAAGTAAATATTAAAACGAAAATCAAACTACCACGTAGAGACACAAATTTAATATATTTAGTAAATATAATTAAGATTCTAAAGTTTCACTTTTCTTATTGTCTAGGTTTATAGTCTTAGGGTTTAAGGTTTATAAGGTTTATAGTCTTACTGTCCAAGTTTCTAGTGTTGTGCTTAGACGGTAAAAAGTAAACAATCATATTATCTTCATTGATGGTAGGGACTAAATTAAAAAATATAGAAAAGGATTATACTTAATTATTTTAATCAGTATGTTTAATATATATCTTGATTTTGTGTTCAAAGTAGAAGAAATGAATATGTATATGTATGTGTTAAAAAAATAATTTGTACGAAAGTGAAAGTTATGAGTTGATTAGAAGATGATATATTAAGATAATGGTAATGCATAAAAAAAGTTATTATTAAAAAAACTCAAGAAGTTAACATGCTTATGAAGTATGTGAGAAGGGTTAAATCTTGAAACAAAAAAACAAAAAAACTATTCATCAAATGGATTGAATAGAAAGTTATTTGTTTTTTTTTTTTTTTTAACTGAGGAAGACGTTGTAGAGAGCGTGAACAATTTGAATTGCTTGATGAGTGTATCACTCCTCAAAAGATGACAAGTGGAACGTGAACCTAGTGTTGGACTTTTATAGCAAATCACTGTAAAATTGTTTGAGAATTTATCTATATCTAAGTTTTATTATTTGATATTTTATTCTACTGATATTTTGTACACGCCGAACTGACAAGAACAACCAGAAGAAAAATGCTTGTTATTGATCACCAACCTTTTCCGTGTTTTATGCAAGTTTTATTTTCTATCTACAATAATTTATCTTTCTTTTCATTTTTACTTTTAGAATTTTCTTTAAGGTTTTCTGTTACGGTCTTATTTCTCTCTCTATATTTCGTGCTGAAATTTTTATCTTTATTGTATAATATTTTAATTTAACGTTTTTTTACTAAATTTTCTTTAAAAACACTTTAAAATTTAAAGTTGAATCGTTTCTTCATATTTATAATTATAGTTTATAAGTTTAGTATTTCTTGATTTTGTTTTTTTTTTTCTAACATAATAATTCTTGTTTTAAAAGACAAAAATAATCATAAAAAATGTTTTCAATTGAGTTAGTTCGTATTTTCTTCTAAATAAAACTTGTAAACTTAAAAAAAATATTTTAAATTTTCTTCTAAAACAAGTCGTCCAAATTAAATTATTTTAGACTTTGTAAGTATAATTTTTTTTTTTAATTAAAGGTCCTATGGATCTAGTCCTTTTATATGATTTCTAAACTGTATATACCTCCACATTTCTTTTGACAAATGGGTCATATATATTGAGACTTTGATGAATGCTACTTTGAAGGCATGGCTGCACTTTTCATTGAAACCACATTTTGTGTAACTAGACATGGATACATATTATTCAAAATTAAGCTTTTACTTTATAGTATCAATCTTTTTTGGGCGCGTTGAATATCTCATGTCGATCGCATATAAACCTAACTTATACTAAATTAGTGGGTGGTTGGGTAAGTGAGTATTTTATTTTATTTTATAAATTAGTTTTTATGAAATTAAGTTAGATTTAAAATTTATTTTCTAATATTATATTAGAGTTTATTTTAATAAAAT
>Ga0099825_1009602_pt1 | contig 10952 bp, 3 predicted proteins | sample SiratroredBW_FD_76838 | JGI IMG/M metagenome (GOLD analysis project Ga0099825, IMG submission 76838) | Root nodule microbial communities of legume samples collected from California, USA - Siratro red BW | ecosystem: Host-associated > Plants > Roots > Nodule | place: USA: California | collected...
TAAATTTTTTTTTTTTTCATTATTTTTTATATAAAAAATTTATTTATTTATATTATTTTTTTATATATTGAAAAAAAATATATATATATATATATATATATATATATATATATATATATATATATATATATATATATAATTCTGAATTACCACCAGCTTTGTACATGTATAGGCATAATCGATAGTTTTAAAATTTTAAAAAAGTTACGTGTTATAGATTTTTTTTTTTAAGTTAATATGTTTCGAAAATGACCAAAGTACTCTTATATTAAAAATTCAATATATAAAAGTTAAAATAATATTTAAATACATATCACATGCTTTAGGTTAGAATAATATAAAATAATAGTTAATTACTTAATATCTATCCTTATTCATGATTTTTTTAAATAATTTGATATTAAAATAATTACAAAATTTCATATGATTCATACTAAGTAAGAAAATAGTTAATGAGAAGTCGATTTTGATTAAGGCTAAGAATACCAATCTTTTCTTCCAAGCAAACCTAGTATTAAATGCTGAAGGTGATGATTAATGCTTAAGTAAAATAATTAAGACTAATCATTATAAATATAGAATAGTAAGATAGTCTAATATAAATAGAGGAGTGCCCTCCAGAGATAAGATTATTTTCATTTTATCTCTCAACTAATATAAATACTGACTTGATCGTGGATGTCTCTTTTGTAGGTATCTTCAAACCAAGTTTGTAGGTATCCTCAAACTAACGAAAAGTTAGTAAACCGAAAAGAATTTAAATTCAAAAGTTGATCTACATTGAAAACTATATTAATTTAATCCATGTTCAGAAACGAATATAAATTTTTAAATATAAATTAGAATTGGAATAATTTAAAATTAAAACAATAAATCATTATAAAATCTTAATAAACAAAAAAACAACATTTTAGAACAATTAACTTTATTTTCTTTTATTTATTATTTTAATATTTTTATTTCATTTATTTATTCTATTATAATAAAAATGTAATATTAATAAAATATTAAAAGTAATAAATTATATTGAAAAATAATTGATAAAACATATTATATTTTTAATATAATTAATTATATATATAGTAAATATTTATGATATAATTATGGTTTTAATGGATTATATAATGAATATTGTATATTTATATTTATAATCAATTATGTTTTGTTAATTAATTATATATTATTTAAGTTAAACATGAGAATATGACATTGTTTTTTTATATTTATTCGTTTTTTATTCTTTATTTGTGTACTTCGTTTTATGTCTCTAGTATTTGTATTTCGTACTTAAAATAAACGAAATGTTAATTTTATTTGCACTAATATTTTAAAGTAAGATTTTAAATTTTAATATTTTAACTTATTTTTATATTTAAATTTTTTTCTGCAACCTGCTATTTTTTAAGCACTAATGAATATTTTAATAGTTATTCATATCATAAAAAAAATACTAATGATTTTATGTGTAGCTACTATATTATCCATAGCCCCTTTCTCATCTCTAAAACTGGTGTGTATTCTTTGATGCATGTGATGTGTCCTTGGTGAGTTCCCAATTCACGTGTATCCCACAATGAAAGGGTATTCTAACTAAGACTCATATTTTACATTAAGCTTACATAATTCACCTAATTCATTTGATTCATGACTCACTCAACTCATGGATAAACGTGTCTCATAAGTTAAACTATTACTATACTATTTGCTTATACATGCTTGTAATAGTGTTGCTTTGAGAAGAAAATTATGCTTCCTAGTCAAAGAAGATTATTCTCCATATAATACACGACCAATTGAATGCACTCACAATTATTTAGGTCACTAGTAAAGAATCACTTTTCACACCTCATTATCACAACCCTTTTCATATAGGGTTCTTGTTTGAATCTTTTGTGCACTAACTTGGAAAAAAATAATGCAAATCTTTGCTGTGAGAGGAGAAAATTTATAGCAAAAGGAAAGTAGATAAAAATTAGAAGAGAAAAGGATAACCCACCTAACTACTATATTTGTTTTTATAAATTTGAATATTTTTTGGGTGTTTGAAATACGTTCATGTTTTACTTTTAGTCTCAATTTTATTTGTTGTTATTTCATTTTATTCTTTTAAATATTTTTTTTTCAATTTCTGTCTCTATGATATTTTGCCCATTTAAAATTAGTCTTTTTGAGGAATATTTTGTGGGAACTAAATTTTTTTTATCTACATATTATAAGGACAAAAATGAATAAATATTTTTCAAAGATTAAAATAAAATAATTAAGACCAAAAACAATAACAGGAACTAAGAAATTAAACAGAAACCTTTTAGGGATAAAATAAAATACAGTTATATTTAATGGAACAAAAACATATTTAATCATTCCTATATTATTATTTGATCATGGATTATTATTATTTTTAAAACTATTGTATTGCAACAAATTTAGTTTAAAAATATTATAGTATAAAATTAAACTTACTTTTAACTAGTCATACAAATCGAGGATCCCATTCAAACTTTATATAGATGGAGCACTTTTCTATGCAATGGTGGTATTCAGAATCATTTAACAACAAGAAAGGTATCTGAAGAAGTAACATCACTAAAATTTAAATTAGATAATAATTAATAAAGTTTAAAAAGTGTTATTGTTTTAGGGTACCCTGAAATTCCCAAACACAGTAAATAAAGGAAGATGGCAAAATGTATATGATAAAGAGATACCTACCAATAAAGCTGACCAAGTCTTTGTTTGCATGCTCATTTTCTTTGTTTTTGTTAAACAATTGTGCCACATACCTAACAAGGAGCCATTGAATAATATATTGTATTGCTGGCTGATATTGGAAACAACCATATTCCCTTTGACCAGTTATTCAAGAAAAAAAAAAAAGGAGAGAGAGAGAATTTAAAACAAAGATTATAGAAAAAAAAAGAAGAAATGTATTGATATAAGTAAAGGGTCCAAAAGAAAGTAGAATACTAGCAAATATTGCAGCAAATCATTGCTTGGAATATAGAATATAGACATGACATAGAAACTGTTTTTAATGCCAGTTAGTGAAATTATGAGACCATGTTTCTTGTAAACAGAGTTAAGGAGCAATTTTCCTTTGGAGAATTGGTAAACAAAAAGAAAACAAAACTTGGCAGTCAGATGCAATATCATAGTGAATTGAAAGGGACAAGGAACTCAAAATTGAAGCAGTTAAATGTGTACAAAACAATGAAACGTTTGTGTTTGTAATGACCTTGTTCCTGTAATTTACCTAGGACTAGTTCTATACCATCTGAAGAAACAAAACCTGATTTTCTTTTGTCTTCTGTGTATATCACTTTCTAGTGTCCATCAATGGGAAAACCCCAAAGAAAAAAAAAAAAAATTGGCCCCAAGAATTGCCATGTTCAAAGTTTTTTTCTTTCCTATACATCTTTTTTCACCCCAAAGAAGATGTCAAACATCAGCACAGTTCATGGGGGCATATCCAAGTCTTGATTTCTTCACATCATACAATATGTGAAAATTCTGCTGCTGATAGTTTCCAATTATTGAAAGTGCAGACTTAGGAGTCCCCAAAATAGCCAAACAAACAACATCTTCAGGTTGAATCTGGATGAAGTAATTCTCCACAGGGAAATCCCACACAGCTCCATCAGCAAACAAGATTGAAAATTCTGGGAGCTCAATTCTGTCAACTCCAGACACATTATAGCATGGCTTTAGAGGGGGAAAGGTTTCAACAAGTGGATAGCCCTTGATTTTGTTCATGAATGCCTCCTTGATTGTGTCATAAGCAGGTTCAGCAAAGTAAGTGAGAGTGGTGCCAGAATCAACAATTGTACCCCCACCACCTTGTGCTGACAAATGCCAAGTGTCCTCTGGAATCTTCAGCACCTCACCACCAACCATGATAGACTTTATCTGGACATAGTAAAAGGTGTCAACAGGATTCTCTTTGCCACCAACAAAAGAAGTGAAATTCAAATCAGGGTGGCTGAGAAGCTCCTTGTCCTCACCAAATATCAACTTGCTACTAACACTTGAATTGCTGTTTCTATCCACAAGGCAGTAAGAAAAGGAATGACCATAAAGGGACTGTAGCTGAGTAGCAAATGACAATGGCCCTCTCCCCAAGCCTAGCAATCCAGCAGCCCCATGGAAAAGTCCTCTATTCCAATGACCACAACCAAACATAACATTCTCAACAAGCTTCAGTTCAGGCTTTCCCTTAGGTGTGGTGAGATTCACAGTGAAAGTTTCAACTGCCAAATCCCCAGTTGTGTTGGAACTATCCCCATACCAATAGAAGTATGGACAGCTTTGAGTCTCAGCCTTGCAGGGCTGAGGAGGGTCTGGGGATGACACCAATTGGCACCTTGGATCATGACAAGTTATATTCTTAAAAGAACTAGAATCCTTAGGATCATAATAGGGTCCATTTTGCTCAAAACAAGCATAACAAGGAACACATTGAATCCAATTAAGATCACTACCAGTATCAAGTATTAGAGAAAAATGCTTAGGAGGTGTGCCAACAAACACATCCATGAAGTACTCACCAGAGCCAAGACTCACCCCTGACTCCAAGGTTGCTACAAGCTGCCCGGAAAAATACTCCGGCGGGGCCGCCGGAGCAGCCGCCTCCGGCTTATAGGACTTCTTTGATTGCTCCTGTGCTCTCTCCAGCCTTGAAATTGTGTTTTGGTTCTTCTTCTCTATGACCCTTCTGCAAAGGGTCTGAATTCTCTTCAAGTCTCTCACTGTAGAATCAACCACAGACTTTTTAGGCTCAGTGTCTTTGCTCTCTGAGTGGTGTCTCAAATTGAGTTTCACAGATTGCTTGTTCTGCCCTGCTGCCTCAAAACCTTCTCCGTTTTCACCATCAGTGCCTTCATTGGATGTCATGGTTGCTACAGAAGACTCAAATTTCTCTGACTTGGAGAAACTACACCCAGTTTTCGTGGATGAAGAATCATCAGTATTGAAGTGTGCATGATCAGGAAATTTGACTGCTGCAAGAGAAGATCCATTGAGATCATTCTGATTAAGACGCTCAAACACGGATTCCACAGTGCACGAATTGTATAACACAAGGAGAAGCAGAATGAGAGAAACCCTCAAAACCATATTTATGATGATGGTGTACCAACATCAAACAGTTTGTGGAATTTCAGAGTGGAAGTGGCAAACTTCAAAACCCAGAAAAGAGTAAAACTTTACAACAATCTCTGAGCTTACCAAAGTGAAGAATGAAAGAATAAAATTGTAAGGGAAACGGAAACTGCATAAAAATGGGAGCTTTGAAGGCCAAAAGTGAAGAGAGAAAAGAGAAGGAAAGAAGAATAAGAGGGCAATTTAGGCTTGTGTTGGGGTGACTCTGTCAAGAACAAGTGTGAAACACCAAAAACGCGGTTTGATTACCATAGCATAGATAAATAAACTCATCAATTTCCAAGGTACACATAACGAAAATGAATTTTTAAATGAGAATATATAATAGCTGGTGTTCCTCATGCAGGGTGTTTTCCTCTCAGTTTCCCTGCTTCATGGGCATGCTTTTCTATTAATTGTATGGTGTGATGGAGCAGACCCATGTCCCACATTTAATACTTTCAGTATGGAACATGTTACAGAGCAAAAATTATCTTTCAAAGACTTTACAAAATGCAACAAATAATAGAGAAACAAAAGTTTATAACTTTACATTATATGGGGATTCATCATCAAAAGATGAATTTGAAAATTAAATTATTGTTTACTTATGAGATATTAAAAGCTAAATAAGTTAAAATTATGTTAACATTCTCCAAATAAATTATAATGTTATTGTTTAAAGTAAATTAAAAGTGGAAAAAATATGTGAAATTATATTATTTAGTTGAACTATTTATTAAAATTAATTTAACTATCCTCATTTAACTATTTCTATTATCTTAATTAAAAATTGTGTTTTTATTCTTAAACTAACTATACTTAATGATAAAGATTAAAAAAATGTAAGAAATTTTAAAAATAATTATACAAAAATAAAACCAAACAGTTCCATTTACACGAAATTTTTTTTAATTAAAGAAACTAAAAAAATTAAATCTGGGACTCATTTTACGCAATTGTTATATTGTAATATATTTTAAGTAAATTTACAGAATAATAAATAGCACCCTTTATATAAAGTAATACTTCATAAAAAAAGTTCATGGCACCCTGTTTTAAGGATACTTTTACTCAAATCAACGCTTAATCTTAAGAACTCTTTTGAATTTCATAGAGTCAATAATGAAAAATATTAAAAATCATATAAAAATGTATCAGAATAACATTTTTCACAATATTTGTACTAAAATAATATTTGTTAACAAAAACATTCTCATATTATATATATATATATATATATATATATATATATATATATATATATATATATATATATATTCTTATCCACATGGACTGCAAGTACAAAAGTCAAAGTGGGGAAATCGAATTTTGTAAAGCAATGTTGGAAGTTAGGAAGTGTGTGGTCGTTGGTCAGAGTTGTGAACTTAATGTGTTGCTGTCCCACAACACGACCAAATGTGAAATCCTAGAGAGAGGAAAAAAAATCCACCTTTCTTATTATTTTCCTACCATAATTTCATTCACCATCTTTAATACAATTTTTTTAATCATTTTAATAAATAATATTTTAAAAATGGAGTTAGACAGTTTCTTATTTAAATAAAAATACCGTCAAGTTATTTTGAAGATAAAAAAATGTTCCCAAAGTTAGTAATTTTAGTTATTAGAATGAATTAGGTTTGTTATAACATTAACTTCTTTTCCATACTCATTTCTCATCAATTTATTTTTAACAAAATAGTAAATTAGGGTGATGATATATGAACAGTATCAAACAATATCAACATATTATTTATAACTCCGTGGTTGATTAAAATGAAACTGAATTTAAATAATATTTTAAATTTGAATTTTATTAATAAAAATGACTGAAAAACACATATATTTTTCGTAAAATTTAGTCATCCATTTAGTTGAAAAATACATTATACTAATAACATAAAAAGAATACATCATTTTTAATTTTTAAAATATATTGTAAAACGTGTATATTTTTAATGTTTATTCTCTAGGTCTTAATAAGAATGCTACATCTTAAAAAAATAGCATTTGCATTTCAGACCAGTAATATTTTCCTTATTAATATATATTTAAGCATTCCATGAGTTTATATCTTATTTTAAATAATAATATATAAATAAATACATTTTAAAACATGACACGAAATAGCTTGCTCAATAGTCAACTTTAGATAATATATCGCCTAATTATGTGATTAGACAGATACATTTTCTAGGTATGAAATAGACAAATAACATCTACTTTTAGAATAAAGTGATTTTATGATTATTAATAAATTTAATGTCATTCTTTAATATAGTAATTTTTTTTAGTATTAATGAAGAAAGTATTAGAAATATAAAGTAATTTCAAGAAAAAAAGGTGAATAAGAAAAAATATATGTTGAATTATGTCGTGATAAAACACAAGATAACAATTGATTAATTTTGTCATTTAATTTATTAAAATAAATTTTTAATATAAAAGTTCAAAAATTTTATAGCATTTCTCATTTTAATAAACAACATTATGTTTAAATGAAATATAATTTTAAATTGCAAAATAATTAATAAAGAAAAAAAAAGAAAGAAAAGAAGAAAATCAAAGAAACAAAAAATAAAAAAATAAAATTAGCTTGAGTGAGAATGGATCTTACTCGAGCGAAAATGGACCTCGTTTGAGTAAAATTCTCTTCGCTTTAGCAAAAATCGATCCTAGACCATCCGTTTTTTTTTTTTCAAAGAGCTCACTCACGTATTGCAGAGTGAACTTTTCTGCATAATTCGCGCTTGAGGCAAAAATTTTCTGCTTAAGCGAAAGTATCAGAAAATGATTTCTCAAAACAACTAACTTTTATCTATTGTCAAGTATTAACATACATTAGGTTCAAAATACTACGTAAAGTATCCAAATGTATCAACCTTATGTACAACTTATATAAAGTCTTTAAATACATCAAATATATATATATATATACAAATGTATACAAGACAAAAGAAAAACCCAAATTAAGGATATATACTCCTTAAGGTGTTTCAAAACATGCATATGCACATACTCGTGTACATAGTACAGTCATCGCATAACAAGACAAACAAGGATAAGCTAGTGAAATAATGTTTCAACTTGTAAATGTAAAAGGAATTGAAGTGAATAGATTTAAGATGTTGGAGATCCCACATCGACTACAGATGAGGCCTTTCAATAGTTTATAATGTGGGTGCAAACCTCACTTTACAAGTCAGTTTTGTAAGGGTGAGTTAGGCTTAAATTCCACTTCTTAATATGGTATCAGAGTCTATCCTAGCATGGTTGTTGGGCCACCCGCTATCGGGTCATTATCGGACCACCCTTAAACAATATAGGCCACATACGAGTTGAGCAGTCTCAGCGTGAGGGGGTATGTTGGAGATCCCACATCGACTAGAGATTAGGCCTTTCAATAGTTTATAAAAGGATACAAACCTCACCTTACAAGCTGATTTTGTAAGGTTGAGTTAGGCCTAAATTCTACTCTTTGATATAAGAATTTAAATATCAACTCTCAAGTCAAATACAAATAAGTCTATCATTCAATCGCAATCTTTTTTTAGTTCATTTCAATCATACATACTTCATTTCACTCATATTGACTTCATTTTAGTCATATTGAATGAACACAAATTCATATGCAATCCCGGTACCTTGATTTCTTTTCAATCCCCAATATTCTGATTTCATTTCAATCATATGAATTGCATATGCACTCATCATTCAATCATATCACATATCATATCAATTCAACCATACTGAAATATATAGATACTATGTAACCATGGTACCTTGATTTCCTTTCAATCTCCAGTACTCTGGTCTCATTTAAACCAAAATGGTTACGTATGAACATATAACTCAGTCATCACACATCATATCAATTCAATATTGAAGCATATAGATGCATATACAACCATGGTACCTTGATTTCCTTTCAATTCTCGGTATATTGGTCCCATTTCAATAAAAATGATTACATATGAACATATAATTCAGTCATCATATCAATTCAATCATGCACAACCATATTTATATCTTACAGTTTACAATTCACAATATTCAAAAACATCTTTTATCTATCAAGCTATCAATATCAAAGTTTATATTATGTACATAATTAACCAATTTCATCATAAATCATCTTTGTAATAGAAATTGAAACTTAAAACTAAGTCATTTCATAATGAAAGTTCTTAACCTGAGTTACTATTGAAAAAACTTAAAATTAGTTTCCCTTACCTGAGATAATGATTTCGAAAACAATTCCTCCGAACCAATTAGTGGCACCAATCCAACCAATTTTATCAAAACAAAACCAAATTTCAGTATGATCTTAGTTAAGTTGAGAGAAATACTTTTCTCAACTGTTCCTACCAAGATTGATGACAAAAACTTAAAGAAAAACATAGAACAATAGATCTATAAGACAATTATAAACTTACCCAGTTTGAAATTTTTTATTAAATAGAATTGTTCTCTAACTTCTTAGCTACGACAAGGTACGATGAGATTCCAAAACAGATAAAGTATGAAGAGAAAAAAAAAACTAAGGAAAAAGGGAGAGAGATTTTGAAAAAGTAGAAAATAAACATAAAGAGTATGTACATAAAGATTTAAGAGTGTCACATGTAATCCATTAAATATATAAAGAGTATGTACATAAAGATTCAAGAGAGTCACATGTAATCTATTAAATATATCAACTAAGTTTTTGAAAACAATATAATATGTTATTTTAATCGATTGGATTAACTTTTTAATTCATTACAAAATACTGAAAACCTTGAGTGATTTTAATGGAATAAAATAAAGGGAGAAAATATACTATACTACAAAATTCAAATCAAAAACTCAAATCATACCATATTCAAAAGATTCAAATCAAAAGTAACACATCAATAAAATTCAAATAAATGCAAAATCATATTAAAATATGCAATGATTAATACTTAAAACAAAAAATCAATGGAAAAATATATTCATGAACTTAGTCTTGTCTTTATACCTTGAATAATAATTCTCGAAATACTTTATTGCTTAAAAGTATATTCACAAGTCATTAATTACACCACGAGACTTGGTTAATCTTCCACCCAAACTAATGTAGAATATCTTTAGATACATGTATTCGCAATCACTTTTCTCTTAACAGAAAAAAAAATTGAGAAAAAAACCTTTTTTATAAGCTAAAATTAGCATATACAGAACTTAAAAATAACAATTTAGAATAAGTAATATGAGTGAACATCTAAAAATTAACTCATACATAAACTAACTTTAGTTTATGAAAAAAACTCGTTTCATTATTTTTCTTATACATTTTTCATAAAAATAATTTTAAAAAGTTTGTCCAAAATAACTTAAATAAATTAGTTCATAAATCGATCATTAATAGCTTTTAAAAATGAATAAGTTTATAATGCCAATTATTCTCTTGGTTTCGTTTTAAGCATCATATTTAGAGATTTTTTTTTGTTTTTATTTATTGTTGTTTGTAAAATTAAAAATAGCATTAATTATTCATTTATGAATTATATTGTTACTTTTTTAATATTTAAATAATTTAGCATTGTGAGGTATGGAAAGAAAAATGTGCAAAATAAAAAACTTAATAACTTTTTTATTATAAGAAAATTACTATATTTCTTGATTTTTATAAAAAAGGATTAATAGTATTTTTTTACAACAATTATTATAATTTTTGTAGTTTTATACCATTTTTTTTTGTAACAACCTTAATTACATCTCCTAAAAACTATATCATACATATATATATATATATATATATATATATATATATATATATATATATATATATA
>Ga0099825_1009607_pt1 | contig 10947 bp, 2 predicted proteins | sample SiratroredBW_FD_76838 | JGI IMG/M metagenome (GOLD analysis project Ga0099825, IMG submission 76838) | Root nodule microbial communities of legume samples collected from California, USA - Siratro red BW | ecosystem: Host-associated > Plants > Roots > Nodule | place: USA: California | collected...
GATAAAACTAGTAAGAATAACACCATTTATTTATCATAAAAAGAATGAGATAAATAATAAATTTTATTTATTTTTTTAACAATTAAGAGATGTGGTCAAAATGAGTAATTGAGATCCAAGTGACAACTTTTTTTACCAATTTCACATACCATCTTTACTTGGAATAGTCTTGATAATATCAAAAATATTTAAACATGGTTATGAGTTTCGGTCTACTCGAAATAGTCTCAAAATATCGAAATATTTAAATATGGTTATGATAAACTCTGTTTCAACATTGAATAATATGATAATTAATCATAATTATACCGAATCATACAGAAGGCAAAAATCAATTGAATTATTAATCTATTTGATTTAAAATGAAATATAAAAAATAAAAAATTAGTATATTAAAATTGTGAAAAAAATTAATCCATGAATTAATTTGTTGATGAACTTTATCCAATACCGGTCCACCCAAAATAGTCAATTGATCCTGAGTTTAAGTAAATGTGAAAATTGTTATAGAAATTTGTTATTTGGACTAAAATTACTTACAAACTTTTTTTTTTTCATAATTTATTGGATATGTGGTATTTGAATTTATTTAATTTTTTATTAGTGGTATATTGGTGAATGCGATGAGTATATAAAGTTGCAGGAGAAAATGTGTAGGTGCAGGAAGAATATGGGCTGGACAGAAGAAATAGGTCAAAGCATTGTGTGAGGAGAATTAAATTGGAAAGTTAGATGACAACAGTTATTTTAGGTGCAGTTAACATGTTTTCTCTGTTATATTAATAAAATAATTAATAAAAATAATTTCTTAATAAATATTAATAATTTTTTTAAAAAAATAAATAAAAAATATTATAAATATTAGCAAATATTTATATTTTTTTCAACAAACATTATTAAAAAATTAAATATCTAAAAAAGTGTTTAATTTAATTTTTAAAATTTATCTCAAATTATAAATATTTTAACAGTAGAATATATCATTCTAAAAAAATAATAAAAAATAAAGTAATTATTAGTAGACAATTAATTGAAAAACAAAAAATTATATAATGTTTGTACGCGTGTAAAAGAAAAAATAAATTATTTAATATATAAATTTAAAAATAAAAATCAGAAGGATGACATATTAAAAATTTATTTAGTGCAGGAAATAATTTGTATCATCCTGGAAGTAACTGCTTTTTTACATTAACCTTCTTAAGAATACGAAAACCCTAATTACAAAATTCACTTTTACCTTTTACAACAACACACCCTCAAAATTACTTAACCCTATTACATACTCTCCCTATTTCTAGAATCTTCCTATGTGTCTCTGCGGTGTCTAAGGTGGAGCTGTGGTGCTGAACAGTGGTGACGACTGGTTTAACTTCATAATAATAGTATTTTTGTTTTCATTCAAAGTTGGGTTTTTTTTTTCCTTTTTTCTCGACCAATGAACTAGATCTGATGGATGAGTTTGCAAGAAGTAATTTACTATGCATGCATGAATGCTTACTATGAAAAACACAAATCTAATAAGTACTTTGCTTAAAATGAATAGAGCTTCCTACTGTAACCACATATGCTGTATTGCTAAAGCAGGTTGTGTTTAACTGAATTTTTAAAATTAATCATACTACTCTTACATCTCAAATTATAAATATCTTAACAACAAAATAATAAAAAATAAAATAATCATTAACAGACAATTAATTGAAAAAAATAAGAGTTTGTACTATGTTTGTAAGCGTGTGAAAGAAAAAATAAATTATTTAGTACATAAACTTAAAAATAAAAATCAGATATTCAGTATATTAAAAATTTATTTAGTAAGAAAGTAATTTGTATCGTGAATGAAACAACTGTTTATTTTCATTAACCTCCTTAACAACATGAAAACCTTAATTACAAAAATTACTTTTACCTTTTACAACAACACACTCTCAAAATTGGGTCACCCTAATACATACTTTTCTTATTTCTAGAATCTTCCTATGCATCTTTGTAGTGTCTAGGGTGGAGCCAAGATGGTGAAAGGCAGTGGCGATTGGTTTAGTTTCATACCAATGGTATTTTTGTTTTCATACAAAGTTGGGTTTTTTCTTCCTTTTTCTCAACCAATGAACTAGATTTGATGAATGAGTTTGCAAGAAGTAATTTACTATGCAACATGAATGTTTACAATGACAAATACAGATCTAATAAGTACTTTGCTTAAAATGAATACAACTTCCCTGATAAGCTCACTTAAATGAGAAGACTTCTATAAAGACTATAGTCATCATATATGCAAGTGTAGACCTTCTGAATATGTTCTATTTATTTCAAGTATTAAAATCTTCAGTAACTTCTGCTTCTGATCTAAGATGGGGTAAAGTAGTTACTTTCAAACTTAATTTGACTTCTAATTAATAAATTTCACTCCTGTTATTTAAGCTTGTTAATGCTTCTTGTATCAAAATTTTGTAACTAGGTAATCAATTTAATATCTTAAAATGCTGATTTGATGTGTAAAAGAAGGTTCAATAACACAAATTATAGTTTAATATTTTGAACGCGGGAATATAATCTTAAAGTTTTGTTTAATATTTTAAAAATGTGATTTAATTTGTAAAATATGGTTCAAAATAAAATACATTAAAATTTAAAATGTGTTTTTTATCAGCAAATTTAAAGCATGTCAAAATAGTGATCTTAAATACATAATTACAAAATTAAATATTATTGTGTAAATGTACTTCTAACTTCCCTTTTATTTTAATATATTTGGAAAACTTAAAATATTTTAGCGTGTTAATAGGAAAAAAAAAGTATTGATGTAAAGAAGAAATTGATGTAGATTCCTTTAAACTTAGACATCTCAAATCATTATTATTTTTTTATCATTTTAATTGTTTATGTGCATAATAATTCTGGAATAAAAGAATGTTAGTAACATACCATTGAACCTTAAACATACTATCGTATATTTATTCCTACTAATGATTTGGAATAAAATCTCTATATAGAATTGAAGTGTAATAATATCTGTACGTAGTTATTATATATATATATATATATATATATAAATTTTTTTTTTTATCGTACCACTAGATAATCTATCTCTCTCTATTTATTTATTTATATATATATTATTAAGATAAAATGAATAAGGTTTAAAATATTATAATGACTCTGTATTTACATATATTTACATATATTAACCAGAATGATATATAATGGTGACATAGAACAAACAACAATGAACCATTAAATATAATTTTGTTAGGACAAATTTGAAAAAAAAAATCAATAATTTAATATTCATTTTCTCATATACTTCATAAACTATTAATATAAGTAAAAGTTACAAAGTGTGTATTGTTAATATATTAAAAAATAATATTCATTTTTAAAATATCAAGCGCAGTTTATTAGAAGAATTATATTGTACTTCTGAAAATAAACAAGAGACAATAAATCTATTTTCACCTCACACGTATCACATGTCAGCTTTTTCTCTTTTTTTTTTCTTTTTCAAAATCACCTTGTTTTTTCGATAAAAGAGTGATGTTATTAGAAGATGTTATGTAGATAAATAACATTTAGACGAAGCTTGTAACAAATATTTCAATATGATCATGTATGTTATTTGAATGTATGTTATTTGAATTAGTGATAGTCAAAATTAAATATTTTTGTATATGTTTTATTTTTTATTTTTATATTTTGAAGACTTAAATGAAATATGAAGTGTTTGGAATGGAAAAGTGATTTGATTCCGAACAAAAATAAATCCCTCTTAATATTAATATATTTTTCATTAAACAACAATCACATAAATTCAAACCGTTAGAAAAGTTGCATAAGTAGTCATTTTTTTTCATACTAGAGATATTCTAATAATTTTAAATTGTGGATTCATTTTACAGGCTAAAAATTTTTTGGATCCATTTAATCTTTATATGACATCAATACTTTTTCTAATAAAAGAGAGTATTGATGGTCCGTAAATTTCAAAACTCAATCTTAGGAATTGACATATAAGAAAAATCTTAATCTTATCTTCTTAAGTGACGTTCTCTTTTGTATTTCCTTTCTAATCAACCATGGTTTTACTCATTTTTCATCTTTATAATCTGGCAAACACTAAAATGACTATTTTTTCTCTAAAACATTTTCTTTAAACAATTTTAATCTAATTATATGATTATATCTTGATGAGTCACATATAAAGATAAGAAGAAGTTTAATATTGTTGTGGCTACTATTTTGTAGTAATTTATCGTGTTTATAACCTAATTCAGCATCTTAAACTATTAGATAAATGACACACATTTCAATATTTTCTTATAAGTGAAACTATGGATGAATTTTGTAAGTTACACGCGCATGTATTATTCAATCTGACGGTCAAATTTGGCATTTATAAGTTCCAACTCATGTCTCCCTTTGTATACACGTTCAATGCTGTACCAATCAAACTCACAAATTATTTATTTTCATCTGCATTCACCAAGCATTATTATTTTTAAGAAACTTTACGTTTTATTTTTCCACCCTCTGTCTTAGATAATTGTATTTAAGGTGAAAATCTACCTTTGTTTAGTTGAACTAATATTGTTACGATGGAATCAAATGCAGATAAAAGGGCTGTTGTAGATTTGCATTTTTTATCTGTTTTGATAGTACATTATAGGGTGTTTGAGATCAGTATATATACATACGAGTAGAAACACATTTTTCTATTTTTTATTTAATATATTCTTTTTGATAAAAATATTTACATAAATACATAACTTTTTTTTCTTAAATATGTTAAAACATTCAAAGTGTGTGCTTCACGTTTAAATGATTTTTTTTAATAATAAATAATTCATTATATACTTTAAATAACTAAACATAAATTGATTTTCATATTGTTTAAATCACTGCTTAGACTCCTTTATTTCTTTGAAGATATATAAAAAGTGACAATGCTTCGCTAAGCATATAAAATTATCATAAGTGTTAAATGGACAAAAATCTAAATATCAAATTTAAAGAAACTTACTATACAGTTTATTTAATTATTTAGAATTTGAAAATAAAAGCAATCTATTTAATATATCATTCACGTAGTTGATAAAAATAAAAGTGATCGGTTGTCCCATTGGTTTCATAGAAATTACAAGGTTTAAGTTAAAAATAAAGATTATTTTTGTTATAAGATTCCATGTTAAAAATGATATAATTAATTAATTAATTAATGAAAAATTTATAGCTTAAATTTTATATTATTTATTAAAAAAAACATATATAAATGGGATATTTGGGATATCCTACCCATTTTACAGGCAAATTGTACATGAAATCCCTTACATGTTAAAAACTTATTTAGGTTTTTCTTGAATATTCTACTTTTTTGTTTACAATAGCTCGCTTAATATAAAATTCTAGAGAACTAAATATAGAAATTATTTTAAATAAATATATTTGATATTTTCTAATATTCTAGTGATTTGTTTATTTGATATTTCCTTGATTATCTCTGATATTCTAGTGATTTGTTTCTCTAATAATAATATTCTAACACTTACTTACATTTGAAAACATATTTATGTACCTTGTTTACAATCTTGGTGTATATAACTTTTCATCTTTTGAGTCTTCCATATTATTTATAGACCTTATTTGTTGGTGTAAAGAAAGATATACACAACAAACTTAATACTATGCCACTATTCGTTATGGGACTCAAACAAAGAGTAAAGAGGGATCCTAAACCATCTTCATTATTTTATCTTACGAGAAAACTAAGATATAGAAAAAAAATGTGAACATAATGAATGATTAATGATTGGAAATTTGTTTCATGTCAAAATATGTTCACTAAATGTGCTCCAAATGCTTTTGACAAGAATATCCTAAAATATTAATAGGTTGGATAAAATATTAGTATTTTTAGAATAGTTGGATAAGTGGCTATATTAAACAATATGTTATGGATAGGTTAGTGTCAGACTATTGTGCATTGGTACTTAAACACAACTCAATTAATTAGAGACCCACATCGTTTAGAAACGTAGATGTTTGAAAAAAAAATCTTAATTTTATCGAAACTGTGGGCTGGTTATAATGTGAATGGCAGTGAAATATGAGTGGTCAAGGAGAAATTTAAAAATTTAAAGAATGATTTGAGAGTTTGGAATAAGGAAGTGTTTAAAGACATTAATAGAAGTAAAAATTAGGTAATATTGAATATTAGGAACCTTGATAGAATTAAAGATGGTGGCCTAGATCAACAAGAAATAGCTGAGAAAAGGGTCATGTTGGCTAAACTCAGGTAGATTTATTGTGAGCAGTGAATAGGAGGTCAGATTGAAAAAGAAGGCTAGAACAAAATGATTGAGGCAGGTAATCTAAATACAAGATATTTTTGCACCATGTTGAAGCGGAGGATAATGAAGAATACAAGGAGTATATATTGATAATGAATGATGCAACGAACCGTGTAGGTTCAACAAGGAAATAAAAAATAGTTTCAGCGTAGTTTTGTAAAACCCAACTCCATGTTAGACTATACAACTTTGGTTTCTAAAAGATTAATGAGGAGGATAATAGAGGACTTATTAGAAAATTTTATGAGGAAGAGATTAAGCAGGTTGTGTGGGAGTCTGAAGATAGTAAAAGTCTAGGACCGAATGATTTTAATTTTAATTTTATCCCAAAGATTGATAATCCTCAAGGTTTGTACTTAAAGCTTGCAACAGAAAAAGATATCCACAACTGACCACGAGGTACCAATGCATCCTTCATCTTATCCCAAAGGTCGATAAATCATTAAGGTTTGGATGAGTATACATCCATCTCACTAATAGGATTCCTATAAAAGATTATACCTAAGGTCCTAGCTAAGAGATTGAAATTGGTTTTACACAAGGTCATAGGTGACAAACAATCAACTTTCTTAAAAAATAGGGTTATTGGATCTTGTGTTAGTAGTAAATGAAGTGATAGACGACCATGAAAAGAGAAAAGAAAGATTGTGATTATTAAAGCTGATTTTGAGAAGGCTTACGATAGTGAGTTGAGAGTTTTTGGAGTAGATGATAGTGAGATTAGGTTTTAGCAATAAATGGATCAAATGGAACCTAGATTGCCTTAGGTCTACTATGATATCTATTTAGTAAATGGCAGTCCCACATCAGAGTTTATTCCTGAGAAGGGGCTTAGACAAGACAATCCACTTGTCACATTTTTGTTCTTTTTTTTTTGAACTGCAAAGAATAAAATAAATTGGGGCATTTTAGGGGTACTCTAACTCTTATACAAAGTACATATAAAACAAACCATATTACCCGGATTCAAATCTGAAACAAAACAACAAAAGACATTTTTTTCATCCAACTCAACTAATGCAGCTCTTCCATATAAACAAAAATAATACAGGAGTGTTAGATTTGGAAGGCAGCTCTCCAAAGTATACAAAATTACTATCCTTCAAACTGATCAATCACCGTAGCAAACCACCAAAGTTTGAGATACATCCTCCTTTGATTAGAAAATATCTTCCGTTGATGCCACTTTAAATCGTGCAAGTTCCACACACCAAGAAGAATCCTTTGGTCGCTGCATACTGCCAACGTTAAAAGCACCAAAATGTGTCTCTTGATAGATACCAGACTTGTCACCTTTACCTGCATCACAAGTAACCAAGCATGTATTGTCCTAACCTACTAGCAGTACTACCCAACCCCCTAAGCTCACTTAGCACCACTTAACAGAGGCATAAATACAACCTAGTTATCTTAAATTTATCATACACCGCAAAGGGCATAAATTCCAATCTGAGAATGAAAAAAATCACTCTTATCCTACAATATTTGACCCATGTCCAACAATTCAATTGTGCTAAGAAAAAAATTTCTAAGTAATCAACAACACCATTGTTAAACACACTTTGTTCCTAAGTTTCCAAATTTCCCACACTACTGCCACCCACATTCCCTTCCAAACATCATTTACTTTCCCATTACAGCACAATAGATAAAAGTTCTAAAAGTGAATGTCATTGCTTTATGTCTAACCGATGTTATTCTTATCCATCTATCACAAATTTCTGTTCTTAATAGTTGTTAAAGGATTGTCAGGGGCTGTGAGAGAAGCAGAGAACAAAGGTATTTTACAAGTAGTGAAGATGAGAAAGCGGGAAATTAGGATTTGTATGTTATAGTTTGCGAATGACAATATGTTTGTTCTTAGAGCTTGCAACAAAAGTATCCTTGCGCTTAAGACCATCTTAAGTTACTTCCAGCTTACATCTAGATTAAAAGTTAACTATCAAAAGAGCAGAATTGTTGGAATGGGAATGAATAGGCTACAATTACTTGAATATACAACTTTGTTGAAATGTAACACTATGGCTATCGTTCACTTGTCTTGGGGTTAACATTATAGGAAATCATAAGAAGAAAGATTTTCGAAAGAAATTGTTACTTAGATTAGGAAAAGATTACCAAGATGGAAAGGAAAATTCATATCCCTATCTAGTAGAGTGTGTGTGATTAAATTGATATTGTCTGCAATGCCATGACTTTTGTTCTCACTTTTCAAACTTCCACAGGCTGTTTGGTTACAAATTATACGTCTTGAGAGATATTTTCTATGGGGTTGAGGACATGAGCATCGTAAGATTGATTGAGTTAGCTAGGATAAAATATGCAAAAGCAATAATGAAGGTGGATTAGGTGTTTTGGAATTGAAAAGTTTTAATAAGGCATTACTAGAGAAGTGGAAATGGAACTTAGGAACGGAGGATAAGGGTCTGCAGAAGGAAATATTACAATCCAAATATGGGTCTTGACGAAGTCTCGAGGTGAACATAGATAGGTCTTATGAATCTAATTAGTACAGAAATCTTGGGAGAGTGTGAATATAAGCACAGTGGTTATAGATAGCTACAGTTGAAAATTAGGTTCAGGTAATAAGGTTTTGCTATGGCAGGATAGTTGGATGGGAGGTTTTAATCTTAGATAAAAGTATCCTAGGATTTTTGCAAATTCTTGCCAAAAAGATGCTTGCATGAATAATGTAGGAGTGTCACTTGATAATAAGGGGGAATGGGTATTTAGAGGGAGGAAGAGGTGGTTTGAGTGGGAAGCTTCAATGGGTAATGATTTTTAAACTTGTTGTAAAATATACCTTTGAGGATGGATTCGAAGAATACATGGAATTGGAATTGTGAAGGCAATGCCATGTACTCGGTTAGGTCAACGTATAGGAAGATAATACAATTCCCGAATGAGGTTAATGGGAAATTGTTTGAGATATTTTTGAAAATCAAAGCGTTGCCTACAACTTAATTCTGTGCCAAGCTGATACTACTAACCTGTTAGAATCTGATATCATTTTAAAAATGACATAACTTGTATCAGTTTAAGATACACATCATTGTGCAGTGCAGGGCATGCATCTCTCATCAGTGTAATTGGTGGAGTTTTTATGTTTTGGTAGTACCATAACAGTCTTTCTTTCTCTGCTACTCAAAGCTAATCTGGAGCAAGCTGCATATTTGTCAATTCAGTAGATGTATTGTAATGCATTTTGAGACTTGTTTTTTATTTGGACAATGGTGGAATAGAATAAGAGGAGCTTATAAAAAAACCTATGTGGTGTTTTCAAGTTGAAGAACGTCAGAACCAGGAATGGAAACTTTACTCTACTTCATGTTCTATGCTATTTTTATATCTTTTGTGTGTAACAAAATATATTTTCACAATGTGATGATCTTTCTAGAATTATAAGGAACAGTAGCAGGTTTTTACTTTAATTTTATAAGTTTTTTTTTTTTATAAGGGTTGAAACATCACTTAACTATTTCTTATTGATTTAATTTTGTATTATAGATAAAAAAATAAATGTCATGTGGTCATCAACATAATCTCAGTGCTAGAATTACTTGCTTTTTTATATCTCAGTCTCAACACTTTGTCTTCCTATCCCTCCACTAACCAGCCTATTGCTGGTAACCTATTTTATGTTTCAAATTCTAGACCAGTGAGAATCATACGCCTTGGAACCACTTAGAGGAGTCAAAACTTGTATTATCTGCTTAGCATGAGTTTATTTTTGTATATTACTAATACATGCATTTGGACAAATGAACCAAAATTAGAAGGGTAACCTTATTTTTTTTAATTGTATTTCTAATCCATGTCCAAACTTTTAGTTCAGTAGTTCCAAATATTTTCTTCCCATCAATTACAATATTCCTAAGTCACATTATTTTTATGTTCCCAAATATATCTCATTATTCTCATCCACATAAATTTTCATATCATGTTTTCTTTGTTATTCAGATAAGGTATGTCAAATTGGTGAAAGTGTTGAATAATATTATTAGGCAAAAATATGTGAAACTGATTCACTTGTCACATAAATCCCAGACCATTCCAGATATCTTATGTTTAAAAATAGGTGTTGGATATTTTCTTCCTTTTCTTGCATAACCCACATATATTACAATTTACCACAATTCTCCTATTTTAAGGTTATCCTTAATTGCAATGTCATTTAGGTATATTCTCCAAATGAAGTGTTTTTTTATTAGGGATTGCATTTGATCTCCAAATTTCTTGGAAGAATCCTTCCTTTTCACCATTAGCATTATTCTACATTATTTTGTATGTACTTTTTGTTGAATATCAGTCATTTCGTTCTCCTTTTCATTTCCAAGAGTCTTATTTAAATGGTGATAAGCTTATTAACTCATTCATAAAAGATTGAATATCAGATAATTAATATAAAAAATCTAATATAGAGAAAAATCTTCTCTCAGATAACACCAAATAAAATTATTAGAGCACAATCTTTAGTATAAAAAAATATTAAGTAATTTAATTTATTTTTCATTTGTCACTCTCTTAAATTACATATAAATACTATTTCTCTTATTTAAAAATAAATTTAAAAAGAATATAAATCAAAATTTGTTGTGAAAAC
>Ga0099825_1009608_pt1 | contig 10944 bp, 8 predicted proteins | sample SiratroredBW_FD_76838 | JGI IMG/M metagenome (GOLD analysis project Ga0099825, IMG submission 76838) | Root nodule microbial communities of legume samples collected from California, USA - Siratro red BW | ecosystem: Host-associated > Plants > Roots > Nodule | place: USA: California | collected...
AAAAAAAAAAAAAAAAAAAAAAAAAAAAAAAAAAAAAAAAAAAAAAAAAAAAAAAAACCTTCAACAAAAAAAAAAAAAAAAAAAAAAAAGGAACTCTTCTTTCTCCCCCTTTTGTCATTAGCAAAAAGGAGTAAGAAAAAGACATTATCACTAATACAAGGGTCTAGGCAGCTGGTTGACTGAAATTTTACAAAATTTCATTCAAGGATTTGTTAATCTGTTGAGTAAGACTAAGACTAAGATTATCATTCCTCCTGACACAATGTTCTTTCAACTGTTTGCAATAGTAGAAAGTCATCTGTTCTTTCCCTATGAAGATGCTCTTCGAGGTTTAAGAACAGTTAGGTTGTTTGACGACGCTCTATAAATAAAGCTCTATTGATCATCTTTTGAGTCTTCATCAAAATAACATCATCAAAAGAGGGTGTATTGTTGTTTTTCTCATCTTTTTTCTAAAGGCTGAATTGTGACCTTTCAACAAGGCATCTAGTGCTATCTTACCACCTACTAATGCCTCCAACCTAGCCTTTTTCCTCATTAAATGATAATTAGCAGATTGAGCTTGAATCTCCCATTTAGAAAATGTGTAGATATCATCATAACTTGGTGGATTTTCAAGAGAAGAAGTAGAAGAAAGAATCCTAATGGGGGAAGCCATCTTTTCAAAACTATATTAGGGGATTTCTATGATAGAAGAAAGAATGATAAATTTTTAAAGCTCAAGAGCTTATCAGAAGTTTGGGCCTAATTACACTTGTTTGGGTCTCAAAACGAACTTTTGAGCCCAAGTTTAAAATTGGAAAAGATCACTCTAGACATTTTAAAGCTTCAAGATTATGAAAATTGTAAAGATTGTTGAGTAGTGTAGAGTTTATTTTGGACCTTGTATTTTGGGTCAAGTAAAATAGGTTTTGGGCATTGTATTTTAGGCCTAGTAAGATAGGATTTTGGGCTTTAGGCCTTGTATCAAAGTTACACAAGACGTCCACTTTCTGAGGCTAGCAAAAACTCAAAGAAGGTGATAAACAAGCTTAAATAAGGCACCATATGTTGAGACAAATAGGTGTCACATGGAAGCTTGCCTTCTAAACTTCATGTGCATTTGTCCTCATCTCATTGGAGAGGATATGAAGCTTGGGCTGCATGCCACCATGGACACGTGATACTCTCCCAATGGAGAGATCCTCTCCACTCATGGCTTGCCACTTGTCAAACTACTATTGGAGAGTTTTTGAGAAGCTTGCAAGACAAGTAATATTTTAACCTATAAATAGGTGCCTCTTGTATTTAGAAATTTAAATTTGAATAAGTAATGAAATGTTGGCCAATTTTTTTTCTCTTCACTCTTGGTCAAAATCTCTCCTTAGAATAATCTCTTTTGTTTACTTGCTCTTGCTCCCTCCTTAGTATGTTGGCTCAACCTCATACTAATTCACTTCCAAATTCCATTTCAAACTCTTCAATCCAGTACAAACAACAATTCTTCTCCTTCATCTATCTCAAATCACGTCAACAACAACAATTCTCCAAGGAGCACATTGAAGCATGCAATTCAACCAAAAATTACATCATTTGGCATCAAAGCTTAGGTTCTTCATGACTTAAGTGCTTCTTCCAATTTTTTTCCTTCATCATTTGTTATCATGTCTTGAATTGTTTTCCACTGTTTTAATAATTTGTTATTGATTTTAATCGGTTCAAAACCACTCCTGTTCCTTGAACCGTCCAAGAATAACAAAATACAAAGGAGTTTTCGTTGCATGTGATGTTGCATTTTATGTTTGTTTTTTTTCTTGAGTTTTATCAATTTCATTCAGTGGAATCACTTTATATTTGAGTATTTTTCAATTTATAATCCTTACATGTCATGTTATAAGTCATGTGCTTCCTTGAATTATCATGAAACTTCCATATAGAAACTTGTTCATAACATGTTTGCTGAAGTGTTTATACTATGTCTTCTATGTGTTTGATTAAATGTCTTGAGAAAACTACACTTGTGTGAAACTTTGTGTGCTTTTCCTTTTTAGTTTTTTGAGTTTCTTGACTTGTTAATAGATCACTAGTGAGGTTCCTACAATTAGGTTTCCATTGTGTCTAGTTGTATTGTTCCAATTCATTAGCTTCCTTAGCATTCCTTCTTATTGGAAAATTTTATTGCAGTAGCACTAGTTTGGAAAAATATTATAAAATAAAGTACATTGTATTTTCATGTAATATTTTTTATGTGTGAGCACCTTAAGATGTTGACAACATACTGTTGAAAAGGTGAACTCAAATTCGAAATACTAAAAAAAAAAAAAACAGAATCCTTTGTTTTCACGTTGCTCCCGATTTTGACTATGTTTTAATTTTGCTCCAAATTAATTACAAGCATTTAATATATGGTTTTTAGGATTTGAGAAAATAATTTCATAAAAAATACAGTGTAGAAAATTTTAGCCATTATTGTCAGCTTACTCTAGTTGTTATTATTATTATTTTTTTACTCTAGAACCATTCCTATGTTTCATTTTGTGTGTCTAATTTTATTTTAGCCTTAATTTCTTGTTTTATGCCTTTTAAAATACTCATTCCAGTTTTGTTAAAATTTAAAATCCTCTTGAGTTTCGCATTTTAAATTGAACTTTTCTCTTTTTGACCTCTTGAGGTGGAAATTGTCCTTGGCTTGTGAATTGGTGGATGGTTATTTACATGTTTAGGTAGCATATTGGAAGAAGATAAGCTTACTAAGGTGACTCCACTTTGGAGAGATTTACAAGTTTGAAGGTTCAAGGCAAAGTGAGGAACAATAGAAGAAATAAACACCAAAAAGAAGATCATTCACATTGCAAACTTGTTGTATAAAAAAATGTTACGAAATCTTGAAGTATTTTTTTTTTGGTAAACATTTTGTTGTTTTGGTTGTGTTGGGAAAATGCAATAAAAACAATCCCAACTTGAATATTGTAATAATAAAAAGCAATTAGTAGGTGAAAGTGTGCCAATGGACTCAAAAGTGTCACTTGCACTTTCATCATAGCACATGTCGAGCTTTTATTGTTTTCTTTATTTGTCATACTTTCTTGCAGTTATTTTTACTTTGTTATCTTACTTCTCTTAGGTCTCTGTGACAATTAGGGTCCAAAGTCAAAAGAGCTTAAACATTAGTAAACCTTCCTCTGGTCTCTAGGTTCACAAGAGCACACACCTTTTAGGAAAAATTGTTTTGGGTTTTCATTGAGAGATGTTGTGGAAGAGGATTGGAGAATACTCTGACTAGGAAAAACATAGTACTTAAGTTGTTCAAGTGACACACTTCTCTTTCCAATAAGTCTTTAGCTTCTTAGTTTGGAGTGGTTTAAACTTAGTTTAGATCATTCATGCATTTGTATGTCTTTTAATCATTTGCGTGCATTGCTCTCCTTTCAAAATCTAGTGAAAATCAAACTTTGAAAATGGCTTTTAAATAGAAGTGCTGCAGAGTAAAAACGACCTATTGTTTTTCAACTTGAGAGTTTCTTGGAGAGAAAATCAATGTTTAACAAAAGTCATCACGGTTTCTCACTTTTGAAGAGCGCATAACATCCATTTGATTAGCTTTTTCGTAGTAGCAGTTTTTGTGAAGAGATAAGTGACTCTCTTGTGAGTTTATACTGTTCTTAGCTGCTGCATAACTGGTTCTTGTGATTGTAATTCATTTTTACATCTATTCTTAGTTGTATAGTGCTTGAATACGGGTTTCAAGCATTGTGTATTGTATAATCTTTTAAGATTTCGTTTTAGGTGTATTGTCTTGCATCAAACATTCCAGTAAAGTTTTGCATATTACATTAGAGTTGTGCATCTTGTGTGGTGGGGTGCCGCATAAGGGGTAGAGACAATCTTGTAGGGTTTAACATTGGCTCTTGAATGTGTTTGTATATGTAAACTTGTATGATTTAGTGAAAATCTTTGTATTTTTGTGAAAAGGACTGGACATAACTTTTGTAAAAGAGTGAATTAGGATAAAAATCATTGTGATCTTTTCTTTCCTTTTCTTTATATATTTGTGAATTGATCTTGTTCATTTGTAATCTTACTAATGTGAACAACCTGTTAAAATCAAAATCAACCTGTTGTTTGTCTTGACAGATTCAAATTATTCTCTTTAGCAGCGTTTTAATCTATTAAAATCAGTTTTCAACTTGTTTTAGTACTGAATTTTTACTGCAGCATTCGGTTTCTTGATTGATTTTCCTTGCATCTTTGGACCCGATTTAATTGCTCTTATTTTTCTGTGATCCAAACTGGTTTGTACCTTTAATCTATCATAAATAAATCAGTTTTCCCATTTGGTTAAATTGAACAAGTTTGGTAATTAGTTAAAGCCTTAATCAAAGCTTGGTTAAACTGTACTGCTGTTCTCTCGATTATTGGTTACTGTTATAGCTTATTAAACTGATACTGTCTTTTTGCATAATTGATTTCTTTGTTTTACTTTTCTTGGTTAAAATCTTTTGTATAATCCATTCAATCTGCTGCTGCCGCTTTGCCTTGTTGGTTCAGTAGTTCCATTCTTGATATATTTGAACTGTGTTAGTGTAAATCTTTACTGCTTTGACAGTGTTTAAAAATGGAACACTTTTCTGTGAAAGGTTGTTTCAAATCTGTTTGAATTTTTTAAAATAAACTTTCGTGAATATTAAGATTGATTGAATATGTGTGAATTCTAGATTGATATGTGATGGATAAATTATTTGAATTCTTGACATATATATCTACATCATTTAAATTAATGAATATTTGATTGTGTGAAAATTTTATGCGCTAAATAAAATTCTTGATAAAATCTTTGATTTTTTATGAAACAATTGTCTTTTTCAAATAAATTTCAGTTGTGAATTCCCTCGTATATATTAACAGATTTAAACGTTACACCTATTTAAATTCGATTAAACCTAGGAATCCAATACCAAACTTTGTTAGTAACCTCTTTATTTTTTACTGCAGTCTTGAAGATAGATTTACATCTCATAATGACTTTTTCACCTTTTTTAATTTTCTTTTCTTAGTTTGTCATTTTTTGATTCGTTATTTTTTTTTTCCTTTGTTCAGTCCATCAATTCTAAGTCATGTTTATTATCTTGCTTTGTTGGTTTAATTTTTACTCTTCTCTTTAAAAGAAAACTTTATTAAATTTCTATTCATATCTGGTTTGTATTAGAAAATTAAATCAAGTTTTATAACAAATATGTAGTTTAAGCAAAGTAATAATGAAATGAGAAATATGAACAAAACAAATAATTGAATTATAGTTAAGTCTTATAAATAATAATAGAATGAGAATGACCAAAATAAACAACAATTGAATGATGGTAGGAATAAGATAGAAGAGAAGATTTTATAAAGGGGAAAGTTGATTAAGATAGTTACAATTTATCCAATCACGTTTTTTTATATTTACATTTTTAAATAATTTTGTATAAAAGTAAATTTATCGATTTAATTTTTATCATATTAATTGTAAATATTCATATTAATTTTTATCAAAATTGAATGATAGTTGTGAAATTATCCAATAATTTATATTTATATATTTTAAAAAATATATATTAATTGATTTTAGTTTATATCAAATAAAATAATTTTAAATTAGTATAATTATGATATAAAATAATTTCCGTTGTCAATAATTCACACTCAAGTTGAAGTACAACGGCTCTTGTTTTTTCTGTTTTGCATTCAGTTGTTTTACAGTTTATGTGAATGATAAACATAATAATAATCTTTGAGCGTATCGAGGCACTTTTATCGCTCCCATTATCTCGATCCAGAACACAACCACTTCGTTTTCTCATCAAAAGCAAGTAGAAGAAGGTAAGAGCCCAAAAGAGGGAAGAAAAGAGGGTGAAAAGCTCGGGGATCCAAAGGAGAAGAAAAAGCCAGAAAAGATGGTTAGTGCAATAAAAGCAGCCATTGGAGATTTGGTGTTGACCTTCTTTTGGGTCTTCTTTTCCTCCATGTTGGGGTTGGCCACCGATGGCATAACAAGATCACTTGATCTTCATCATGCGTCTTACAATGGTTTTAATTACGCTGGCGCTGTGATCATCACTTCGCTCATCTTTATCCTTGTAACCATCTTCACCTTCATTGCTAATGCCTTGGGCGGTGCCAGCTTCAACCCCACCGGTAATGCTTCATTCTACGCCGCTGGTGTTGGCGACGACACTCTTTTCTCAATGGCTCTCCGCTTCCCTGCTCAGGTTTGTTAGTTACGTTCAAGGTTTTAAATTGAGTAAATCACAATAGCTTTTACTGAAATTTTCTTAAATTACACCTTTTCTATCATGGGGTGTAAGAGTGATGTTTTTAGAACTCAAAGTGGTGCATGTGTAATGTAAAAATGATGACAATTTAATAATGTTAAGTAATTTGCTTTTTAAAGTATGGTCATTGTTGACTGATTTTATCCTTGGAGGTTCTAAGAAAGAACAAAACTTTATATACAGTACACCATGGGTGCTGGTTTTGATTGTTTGTGTCTATTAGAATTGAAGTTTTATCTTAATACAGGATTAAGTAGATTATTACGGTAAAACTCTTTTTGAGATTAGAGAAAGGGGAAAAAAAAAAAGTTTAGGTACTGTATCTGAATTTTGTCCTTTAAAAAACAGTTTGCGACTGCAGTTTTGATTGTAGTGTCGGGGATTTTGGAGTTACCACTGTTACATTGGCAGCATTTGTTTGCTTTATCTTGCAACATCAAAGATCGCAATGAAATCTCAACTGACTTCAATTTAAAACATGTTTGACACTGTGATTGAGGTTTTAAATTGTGCGGTTTCATCAGGTTGTCGGACATTGCAGGCAAATGTGGCCATAGTGGTGCATGTGTTGTGTTGGAGACCTGCAACGTCAAGGTTTGTTAGTTACGTTGAAGGTTTTAAATTGTAGTAGTTGTCACCTTTATGGTGTTAATGCGACACCATTGGTCGCATTTGTCAGCAATATTCGGCCATCGTGACTGCAATTTAAAATATTGGTGAGATACTGTATATGAGACCAGGTTTTAAGTTGCAGTTACAGTCCATGCCTAGGTACTGTTATCGTCATGCTCTTTAGTATTGGAGGAAATTGTGGACAAATGTGGTGGATGCAGTTACAATAGGGATTGCATTGGCCTCAAAAACTCTAATGGCCGAATTTACTGTTGTAGACTTTTCTTAAAAGCTTGTTGCTGACGAGTGTTACTAATGTGATAATAATTGCCGTTGCAAGGTCAAAATTGTGGTTGCAGACCCAAACCTTAAAACCTGTGTTGTGAAATGGTTCTTGTGCCAGAACAATTTTGTGAGAGCATTTTTTGGATTGAGGTAATTTAATAAGTGTTTGTGGTGGTGGTGTTACACAGGTACTGGGTTCAGTGGGTGGTGTTCTGGCTGTCATGAAGTATATGCCACAGAAATACAGGCAATTGATTGCTGGGCCTTCTTTGAAGGTTAGCTTGCATACTGGAGCTCTAGCAGAAGGGGTGCTGACATTTGTGATCACATTTGTTGTTCTCCTCATTATGATCAGGGGTCCTCGCAGGGATGCTGCAAAGACTTTGTTGATGGCAATCTCAACTGTGGTTTTGATCACCGTTGGTGCTAGTTACACGGGACCAGCTATGAACCCTGCCTTTGTGAGTGATTATTACTGTGTACCTCAATTGATTACAAATTGGTGTTTAATAGTGCTTCATCTCTTTGCTTTCCTCTATACCTAACTCAACATACTATTATTACAGTGATACATGTAAATCCTCTCTGACCTGTTCTTCACTATTCTACGGCCAAACTCCTTTAAATTCAGAGTTCTACTTTAATTTTATGATTTCTCCCTCAAATTAATTGTCTTTTTGCTTTCAACCTTATGACATCTTCCGGTGCTTTCAGCTCCCGTCAATTGTATAATATCTTCCTGTGAGTTTGCCTTCTTCCAGCCTTTTTCTTCATTTTGATCACCTCTTTCTCCATCTTACTACCAGTCATCATGTTTCAGACAATTTTTCAGCTACTGTTTCACACTCTTCCCTCCATTAATCTTTGGTTGTGTTGTTTTGTTTAGCCTATAGTTTAGTAAGTTTTAGCTTGAGAGTTAGTTTCCCAATTTCCTCATACCTCTTAGGATTAGCTTCCTTATTTCCTTGTCTCATAGGATTAGCTATTTTGTTTCCCTAGTTAGTTAAGATTATGATTAGTAAAAATAAAGATTAGTACTCCAGAACACATCAACACATGTGATGCATCTCAATTAATATCAATCAGTGTTTCATGTTATCTCTCTTTCTACTTACACCTAAAATCATATAATATCAGCAATTACTTTGTTGCCTCTGCCATTTATTATCATTGATTTGCTTGTCTTAATTATAGGTGTTGTTTGCACAAGTTTTAGTATACTATCTCATCTAAACCTTGAAGGACGCCTGATTTCTTATTTCTTTAATACCTTTTTCAATACTTTCTGATATGCACCTCAAGTCTGAATTTTGTGTCCATAATATTTTTCAGAAGATTGGGAATTGTAGAATTTAAATCTTATGTTATGGTATACTGCTATTATGTGATATGGTGTGCGCACTCTTGCTGGAAGATTGTGTGCATAGTTTATGGTTTCTTCTCATCAAATATAATTTATGTGCCAATTACTTTTTTGTATTTTTCAAATTTTTGTAATGTATTTTTCACGTTAACTGTTGTTTGACATCTTAACAATTATAATTTTTTTACTGAAGTTGGCTGTGATTCTTGAACAATGGAAGGCCATCTTCTTATCCTTATGTTCAGACTTACAAAATAAGTGGAATACTTGTAAAAGTTATTTCATGTCACTTTATTCATCATTAAAATTTAAAATAACTCCATTTAGCCTAAGTATCAACGCCTCTTGTATTCCTCTTCTACTGTGATTTTGTTTTGATCTAATTGCCTTGTATATCAAGCGACATCTTATTTCAAATACATAACTAAAATTGGAATATTATTTGATCAAAAACGGCTATGTATGGGAAGTTTCATGATTGGTTTCATATTTAATGTTGCAAGTAAGAACTGTGGAAGGGGTGTCATCGGATATTCATGTTTATATAAGTGTCTCTGAAAACCAACTGAATTTATATGAAATAGCTTCCTTTGACTGTTTGCCTTGATCATCTTTTCCTTCCCTATCAATTTAAGGTATAGAGATTCAGGACATAATTAAGTTAAGGGTAGGTAACCTTAATCAGGTATCTCTTAGGGATGAAAAAGGGAAAGAATGGAATTTTTTGATCATATTATTCACAAGCGAATCACACAGGATTAGTTGATGTTGGATCGAATGTTTACCTTTAGGCCAAAAAGCTAAGACTTATAGTCCGACTGCACCTTTTTCTACTTAAGAGCGTAACAGCTCAAGTACCACGATTTGATTGTAACTTGGCCCCTAACATCCGTCACGAGACAATTAATGCACCCTACAACAATCTTCGCCTTAGCAATTATCCCACTAGAAATCGTACTCTTCAATTTTGACTCGGCTCATTTGCAGACGTCATGGGATAATTATACAACCTACAATAATCTCCCCTTGAAAATTGTTACTGGGAATCAAATTCGTTATGTTGACTCCGATACAATTGATGGATCATGCGCTTACTATTAGGCTAAAAGCTATAGCTTATAGTCAGAGAGTAACTCTTTATATTTAAGAGCGTAGCAACCCAAACATCACAATTTGATTATGACTTGTCCTACCTGACCTGCACACAAGACAACTAATGCACCCTACAATAGCTAACATGGGTGATGAAAGATTCCTGGGAGTAGCTGCCACAGGTGTAAAAGATTCCTATGTGTTTGCAAGTAGAGATCTAGATCTTAAGTAAAAGATGGAGAATGAAACTGAAAAACTTGAAAAAAGAAAACAGAATTTAGTATCAACTCTACATACAAATAGTATCTGCTGTTATCCGTTGACATTGATATAAATTATTTAGATTAGATGCAGTAGTGAAGTTCTTAAAACATACTACCACTTCACACCCTTAATTTGCCACTTATTACACGCTATATTGCAAGGTGGAGTCAAATAATTCCAAGCAGTGAAAACATGAGATGCTTTCATGAGATTAAAACTTATTTGGAGTTACTGTGTAATGATTAGTTCAGAGTTTGGTGAGTTTAGTTCCATTTTTTTTATTTTACTTGTATAATGTGACCTTAATACACCGGTTATTTTGTCTCTAAGGGAACTCCTCCATTCTAGTTTGGCTCTGATGTACTTTTCATTCGTTTAATTTTTGTACCTATGACAATTACTCATTCACTTTGTCCTCTTTTATTGACAAATATGAATATGGTACTCTTTGGGATTGTAATCTATGGCCCATTCCGGCACCTAAATAATCATAAATTGGTGTGCTGTAAATGCTAACATATCAAGCATAAAGTGTCAACCAACTTTTCTTTTTTTCCTTCCTCGAACATTGGGATATCAGGAATTCTTACTCCCCTTCATTTTCATTTGGTCGTGATCAGTTGCTCAGTAAACGTCTAATTGCTTGCAACTGCAGGACTTCCAATCAGTTGACTCTCACTGTAATCGATATGGTTGGTCACTGTTGAAAATGTTGCTGGATTAGCTAAACTGTCAAAGTTTGCTAAGATTTGTTTTTGACCTTTCTGTAATAGAAGTGATCAAACCCCTATCGATGTTCAGAGACCAAGCTGAAATTATTATGTTTCATGGTAGGCTGCTTCATTAAAATGTGTGCTATGTTCAAACAAACATCACTGTTGTTTCACTCTCTTAGATAAGGTGTTGTTTGTGGTATCTGTGTTGAATAAAACACTAGTAACTAAAAAAAAAAAAAAAACACATTGTGTTTTCATATATATTTATATAAAAAAAAAAAAAAAAAATTAACAGAAATTTTTTTTGTTCTTTTTTTTTTTT
>Ga0099825_1009609_pt1 | contig 10941 bp, 7 predicted proteins | sample SiratroredBW_FD_76838 | JGI IMG/M metagenome (GOLD analysis project Ga0099825, IMG submission 76838) | Root nodule microbial communities of legume samples collected from California, USA - Siratro red BW | ecosystem: Host-associated > Plants > Roots > Nodule | place: USA: California | collected...
ACATGACTAATAAAAAAAAAAAACAAAAATTAAGGCTTTTTTATAAAAAAAAAAAAAAAAGAGTTGCTGGAAAGAGAAACGATAGATAAAAATAGTTAAAAAAAAATTTAATGAAACATAAAAAATAAAGAGATAATAAAAATAATAGAAAAAACGGTGAAAAATATAAATGAGTCTCTTCCTATTTATACCCATATTTTTTTATATTTTGAAGTGCTTTCTAAATAATTTGATTAATATATTGTCAAAAATTTTATGTTTATAAATTTTAATATAAACATATTTTTTATTTTGAGAGTCTTTAATAATTCGATCAATTAATGAATTAAAATTTAATTTAATTTTTTTACTGATTTAATTGCAGGCCCGGATTTTAATTTTAACTTCAAGTTTAAAAATGACTATTTGTTTTGTGCAACATATTACTGTTTTAATCAGACATTTAATTCATAATAATAATAATTATTATTAGTTTGAAACACAATATTGCACCCCTATAAAATTGTACGCAGACAAGTTCTAATAATTCTACATATATATACCAATTGAAGGTGTTGATAAGGACAATCACCAAAACCTAATTAGGATACATTAGTAAGGCGATGGATTTTCCTTAGTTTGAATACCAAGGAGAAGTTGATGTGGTAAACGAGGTTCGATCAAAACCTCAAGCGGGGTGGCTTTGACGAGTGTGAGTCCAAATAAGGCACTCATATCAACTGGTTCATTGTTCGGTGTTGTGACTTTAAATGCTTGCAGAAAAGCTGCTAGAGCCAAGTGTGTCATTTGAAGGGCAAACGACACGCCAGGGCACGACCTTCTTCCGCCCCCAAAGGGAAGTAGCTCGAAATGTTGACCCTTCACATCCACACCCTTGTGGGTGGTGAGGAACCTTTCTGGTTCAAACTCCATTGGATTTGGCCACACACTTGGGTCTCTTTGCATCTTCCAAATGTTCAGAATCAATCTGGTACCTCCTTGGATGTGGTATCCACCTAAGGTACAATCGCTTGTGAATTCACGCGGACCTGGAAGTGGGGCAGCTGCATACAATCTCATTGACTCTTTAACCACAGCTTGAAGGTAAACTAATTTGTTTATGTCAGATTCTTCCACCAGTTTTTCCATCCCCACATGCTCATCCAATTCATCTTGAACTTTCTTCAAGGCATTGCGATTATTCAACAATAACGATAATGCCCAAGTCATAGTAACTGTTGTAGTATCCGTTGCGGCAGCAATTAACGTCTGTAAGATGCAACAGTGCCATTAGCAATTGTAAATTCGGATAAAATCTAATTATTCAACCTCTTCAGTGATAAAAACTAGCCTAAATCGATCTCAATTATTTATCTCTTATATCCTCTTTCTTGTTCTTCTTATTTCTCATTTTCCTTCTTCTTTTGCCACTCAAATCCCTCACAAATACAATGGATACGTAGAATTATCTAAAAGAATAAACTATGCATGTTGAACTCAATGAAAAATTTAGTTTTGAGGAAGCATACCAAACATGTGGCTTTAATGACAGTGTCGGCATCGTAACCAGCAAGGTCGACCCCATCAAGAGCAGAAAGCAACACATCAATGAAGTCTTCCTCTCTTTTCCTACCATCTGAGTCTCTTCGTTGGCGATGTTCTTCTAACCATTCAGAAATGAAGCTATCCATTTCTGCAGCCGTTTTCTTCATCTCCTTCACTTCACCCCCTAAATCAAGCCACCCAAGAAACGGAATCGCATCCCCGATCACAACCACCCCCATCAAATGAAAGAACTCTCTCAGCACCCTCCGAACCCGCCTCATCCGTTCCTCATCTCCACTCCCCGCACAGTATCTCTTTCCCGCAACCATCCTCAGAATCACGTTCAGATTCATGTTCCCGAACCACTGCTTCATCTCCACCAACAAATCACCTCTTTTCTCCACCCACGCTCTGTATTGTTCTCTCAACGAGCTTTTCACCTCTGAATCTGTAATTCCTCGAAGCAGTTCAGCACGTCGAGTAGAAAGTAGCTCTGAAACCGTAATCTTATGCATGTCGCGCCAGAAATCTCCATAAGGGGAGAACGCAAAACTAGCATAGTCGTATGTCAAGATTTTTGCGGCGGTGAATTTGGGACGAGATGAGACAACGACGTCGAGAGTGGTGAAACACTCTTTCGCTAACTCCCAAGAACTCACCACTACCGCGTGATGCACACCGATTCGGATGCTGAATATTGGGCCATACTTGTCTGCTAAGTCTCCTAGGGTTTCGTGAGGGTGACCGGAACGACCAAAGAGATGAAGGTGGCCGATCAAAGGCCAGGCACCGGCTGCTTCCGGTGGCTTGCGAACGGAACCTGCTGTAGCCCATTTGAGGAAGTAACAGGTTAATAGTAAGACAGCTACTCCAGCAAGCGCTGCTGCTTCCATCACAAGTTGCGAGCACTGGATCAACTTCTATATTTTCTTAAGTCAAATTTTATGTGGATCATCTTTTTAATCATTCACGAAATGGAAACTCCATTTATATTATTATATTATTGTACTGTGCTTGTAAGTTTTGTAGTTGTTGTTAAAGCAATTTTTATTTTTAGAAAAAGGAAAATAGTAGTTTGTCACGTTTAAAAAACAAAATAATTGTTTAATATACATTAGTATTTTAAGTTAAAAAGTTAAAAGAATATATTAAGTATTAATATATTGATTCTAGTGGATTTTAAAAAGACACCTCATTTTGGGAAATAATATTATCTTGGCTCCGTTTCTCTTATCTTTCTCGGTGTGAGCGATGCCTATGACTTTAACGTTGACGGGGAAGAAAATTAGGAAAATGTTAGTGACGTGCACGAACGGTTCAAAGAAAACAACGAAGGCCACGAAAACGACTTCTGTAAATAATTGAAGCTGAAATTCAGGACTTCATTTGGGATGTTTCTTATTTATTTTCGTTTCCTAATCATAATGTTTTAATAATTTGACTGTTTACACGATATATTTATTTAGTTTAATATTTAATTATATATAATATCTGTATTTAATTGACTAATTTTCAATAAATTTAAAACGCATAAGGTTTTTTACCTTAAAAAGAATATACAGAAACTAATCATGCAAACAATATCGATATTTTTTAGTTCACTCCATTAGTATCATATAATGAAATATATATCATCAACTATAATATGAGATTAATTATTTAATGTTTTCCTTTATATTTTCTCTTTTATAATTTTTTCTAGAAAATTTGTACAAAAGTTCTTAAAGTTTTAAATCTAAGACTTGAGAATAATCACATGCATGTCATCTAAATTTTCATTATTTAATTAATTTATTTTTCTTATAAACTTGAGAGGGTAATGTTTGCACTAATCAAATTTACATCACAAATATAACGGTATGATATAACACTGACTTTCACTGTAACGGCATGATGAGATGCCCTAACATCAAGAACTGGAATTTCATGAATTCCATTTTCAAGAAGAAAGTAAAAGGTTTTATTAGAAGATGCATGCAGTTATATGCATGGTTAATTTAGTAGGCATATAATTGGGGTGGAAGGCGTGGAGTGAGGAGAACTTCCAAAGGAGTTGCCTTAGGAATTGTTAAACCGGGACTCTCCGTCATGTCAACTGGTTCATCTGATGGGGTTGCAAATTCAAATGCATGAAGCAGACGAGCCAAGGTCAAGTGAAGAACTTGGAGTGCAAAAGACATGCCAGGACAAGACCTTCTACCGGAGCCAAATGGAATGAGTTCGAAGTTTTGGCCTCGAACATCAACAGCGTCACTTGTGAGAAACCTCTCAGGTCTGAAAGCAGAAGGCTCTTCCCACACCCTTGGATCCCTATGAATCTTCCACAGGTTAACCACCAAGCGGGTGCCGGCAGGGACATGATAACCACCAACAGTGCAATGTTCTTGGGCTTCCCTTGGGCCTAGGAGAGGCCCAGCTGGGTATAGCCGCAAGGTTTCCTTGATAATGGCTTGAAGATACACAAGCTTTCTGATGTCTGACTCCTCAACTTGCCTATCCATGCCAACAATCAGATCCAATTCTTCTTGGGCCTTCTTCAATGCTTGCCGATTGTTGAGCAGTAATGAGATGGCCCAAGTAAGTGTCCCAGCTGCGGTATCACTGCCACCAAGTATAATAGCCTGCACATATTCACAGACAAAAAAGTATATATAGCAATCAAAATTCAGTAGTAAAAGTATTGTTACAGGGAATTAATTAGGTTTAGTTTCTAGCTTGCAAAGCTTTGTAACTAGAAAGTACTGTCAGAAAGGTTTATTATGACTTACTAGACATGTGGATTTGATGCTGGTATCGGAATCATATTGGAAATTTGATAGTTGACCAGTCTTCTGAAGAGACAACATGACATCAATGAAATCCTGTTCACCATCTACTTTATCTTCACCATCAACTCTTTGCATTCGATGCTCCTCAAGCCACCCTTCAAGTATGGCGTCTAAATCCTTGGCAGTTTTCTTCATGGCCCTCTCGTGCCCCTGCAAATCAAACCAGCGCAGAAACGGAAGCGCATCCGAAACCACAAAAATCCCAATTAGATGAAAGAACTGATTAATAGCCTTCTGGCACCGCCTTGCTTCGTCATCATCACACGTTGCCGAGGCACCAAAGTAGCGTTTCCCTGCCACCATTCTAACCACCACGTTCAGAGTCAAATCCTCCAACCACCGGTTCAGTTCTACAACCACGGGTTGAGACCTGTTTTGGACCCAAGAGTTGTACAACTCCCTTATGCCCATATTGAGTTCCGACACTCTTACATGCTTCAGCATTTCGAGCCTGCGGTTGGAAAGAAGTTCAAGAGTCGCAATCTTTCTCATCTCACGCCAAAAGGGACTATAAGGGGCGAAACCAAACACTGCGTAGTTGTATCCCATGTGCTTTGCAGCAACTGTTTTGGGACGTGAGGCAAGTGCCTTGTCATTGGTTGTGAAACATTCTTTAGCCACTTCCCAGCTGCTAACTACAAAAGCTCTGCGAGTACCGAGCCAGATGTTAAACGCTGGTCCATATTGATCAGCCATTGTTCCTAGTGTTCGGTAGAGAAGTTGGTCGCCGCCACCCAGGAGGTGTAAGTGACCAATAAGTGGCCATGCACCAACTGGGACCGGAGCTTCTTTACTATTGTTCCTACCTTCTTTATTTCTCTTCTTCCCAAGAAAAGCATGCCAGAGAAATACTAACAAGGACACTGAAATGGTTACAATAGTTAATTGCAAGGAGGACTCCATGGTTTTAAAAAGATTGTACAAAATGGAGATGGTGCTCAATCAATTTATAATGCAAATACTACTGAATTTAGTAGCTTGAAGCATGCCTTATCTTTAACAATGGTTTCTGGCCAACCTCACCCTATCCCTTTGCAAATAAACAAATTCTGTGCTACATATTGTTAAAAAATGATGATGCTAGAACGTATTAATTTAATAGCGTTATATATTATATTCCCAATAGGTCTAGAATTAAGGTCAAATGGTTTTCCCCTCAAGCTGCACTGCTCCCCAAATATGCCATTGCCATTCTTTTGTCCATAACGCTACATGCTACACCATTGGCAGATGATAACATTATTGTGTCCATAATTCTACATGCGAGTATCTATGTGTATATTTTGAGTACTCTTTGTCTTCTCTAACTGTAATAAAATGCTAGCAGTTCTATATTTCTATATTACATGTATTTTCTCCAATACATTCTAAGTATTCAACTAATTCACTTTTCTAAATTTTAGTTTAAAATTAAATATATTTTTAGTCTTGATAGAATTAGCTAAAACTATTTTAAGTCAGAGCATTTTGTAAACCACCAACTACTAAAGCTGAGCAGATCATTATTCATGCCTCTTTCTCTTCATTTCTAATTATTTTATCCTGTGCTATCATCTGCCAATGCTGTAGGTGAGAAAGGAGAAATCATTACAACTATACATGCCTATGGTGGAGATGGTCCTCGTTCTTTTCTTTGCTGAGTGGAGATGGTCCTAGTTAAACTCTACAATTATACACACTCTCTCAAAGAGAGAGAAGAACCTTTACTGTAAACTAAGGAGGTCCCAGTTTAGTAACCATTGTTTCATGCCATTGATCATGCAATTATATATAATATCACAATATTGACAATTATTGCTACGCTAAAAAAAATCAGCCATTATCATAGAAGCACTGATTATATGACAAGATAATGATGACAGGAAAAGGTCAGACAATAATTAGTGAGTTACTGTTCACAATGCCAAGTCATTCATTAGTCAACCATTTTATCTAACTTTAAAATGTCACTGGATTAAGAATTGATTCCTTATCGATTTAAGTCACGTAAGTCACGGGAGCATGAAACACGGCAATGAATTGGTGTATGTTTAGATTAAAGTTGAGTAGAATAAAGTATTTTTATTCCTAAACAAACATTTTTTTTTCTTTATTTTGTGTTTGAAATTCTGAAATATGTATTAAATTTTAAAATTTCATCCTCAATCTTTTTTCTAAATTTAGAATTTACTAAGAAAGTAGTTCATTCAGTGATATTTGATTTATTAGTTTTAAAGAGCTATATTTAGTTCATATTATATATATATATATATATATATATATATATTATTTATCTTTATCTGCAGCAAACTGTGATAATTTGGTAAGTAAAAGATATATATGACCTTTAGGCATTGATAAAATTATCATGGAAGAATATGTGTATTTCTAAGTTATTTTGGAGTTATTAAATAAATTTTGAAAGTTAATTATCAAAATTGTTTGTTGGATATTTCAAGAACATATACACCCAAGTTTCAGTACTCATAAATTATGATTTAAAGTACGTAAAAGACTACGACATTATTTCTTATTAAAACCCTTGTAAATGATGTGGTGAATCTTGTTGTTTATACTTTGTTCAATCTTATTATCTTTATTCAAGTGAAATAGACTAACAATTGGATTCCTAATAAAATTTGAACTATATAATTTAAAGTGTAAGTGAATTTATAATAACAATAAAAGAAATATTCACAACTTAATATTTATTAAATCTTAAAAATAATCTATAAAGACATTTCTTACGTTATGACTTCTTTTTTTAAAAAAAATATTTTTATACTAAAGGACGTCAGTCACCTTTCAGCAGAAAATGAGAATGTTGCCGAAAATCAATAAGAAATTACATTAAATTATTTTAAAAGTATAAATTTTAATTTAGTAAAAAGGAATTGGAGGGAGAAACTTGGACTCCGTCCAAGTTATTATATGGTCTACAACACTACAATTAAAATAAAATATTTAAAAAATTTACATTAAAGATATCAGTTTAACAAATGAACACCTCAAGAAGTATTCAAAACTTTATCCTCGAATTTTTTTTATCTCCTAAGATTAATGTTATTCAGTAAAACCATTAGATAACACATAATGTTCCTTTTACAACACATTGGTGGTTCCATATTACTATATTACTAGTATTAAATGATATAGAATCCGTCCTCTCAGTAAAGAGTTTATAATTAAGAATAAATTGTGAATGTATAGTTAGTATATTGAGATAAATAAGGTCTACTATAATCCATAAATATTCTTTAAATATTGAGATCTATCACGTCTATAATTGATAAATAATTTATTTTTTATTTCAAAAATATAGAAGATATTTTCTTAATGATAAATTGTTTAAATATTGTTATATTTTCCTAATATATTCTCAGAGGATTTGATTTCTTATCAATAAAAATAGAGAAGATATTAGGAGAAATAAAACCTATTTGAATATTTTACTATATGTTTAAAATTATTTGGTTTTTGTTATCGATTGAAAAATATCTTCGGGGTAAAAAAATTTAACGACTTAGCTTTTATTTGCCTTTTTTTAGACTCACAAGAACAAATGGACTCCTACTTTTTAACTTCTGAAATAAACGAAATTACAAGTAATTTTCAAAATGAAAAATATTTTTTTTTTCAATAAAGATAAAATAATAACTTTAATTATTTTAAGATTTTTAAAATATAAATTCATATTTGCATAATCTTAAAAATGTCCTTTCAAAAGTTTAAATATGTTCGAGGGAAAAAGAAAAATGTTTAGAATTAAAAGCAGAGTATGAGAGAGAAACAGAAAGCAAAGAAATTTTATATTTTTATTATTTCCATCATGAAAAAAATAGAAAAATATTTTCATAATTTCTTGCATAAATATTTCAAAATAAATTAAAATAAAGTGATATTTTATAATTAAATATAAAAATTATAAATAAAAAATAATTCAAAATAAATTCTGAAGAAACTTTGAAATCTAAAGGCTTAACTTACTGATAAAAAAAAAAGGAAAAGATTTGAAAAACAAATCATAACTCTCTCAGATGCAAATATGAAGCATGATCTAAGACTGATGCCACCACAGTTTCACTTAAATCTTGACCCACCTGTTGAAGATGGGTCCTCTTCTGAAGGATTACAACATATGGTCCATTGTCTGAGAGAACTATTATATTTCTTCTACTCTTTGCACTGAAAATGACATTAAAGACATATTCTGAAGTCTTTGGACAGAAGCAAATGTTTTCTAGCAAAGTTTTATCCTCTTCTCTCATCTCTTTTTTTAGCTAGACAAAACTCATAAATATATGCACCATGGAAAAAGGAACTGATTCATAAGGATATAAAACTCCTCTTCTCTCAGTAATAGTATGTAATGTTGGATGAGAAAAGAAAGGGTTGCAATATATTCAACACTAGAGAAGAGTTAATTCTCTTGTTTCTGCGTGATCTCTTTGCAAGTAGTGGGCCTTCCAAGGGTAAATTCTAGGTCTAGCGTCATATCAGAACGTGACAAAGAGCAAGATTCCAATTTCTCCTCCATGCAATTCGACAGACCTCCATAATGCTGTCCACCCACCTGTTTAAATATTACTATTACTCTAGTGTAATCAATTATTTTGAAGATACATAAAGTACATGCAAACTGCACTGAAACTAGTGAAAGCCATGTTTGAATCTATGGGTTCCAACTTACCATGGTTTGGTTTCCCTTGAGATGAGAATACATTGAATTGATAATGGGGTTCTGTGTGTAATTTATTGAATTTGTCTCCATCGATGATTGCCATGGCGCCCTGTAAAAAGTAAGTGAAGACTAGGCAAACAAGGTACGTAGATATATATGTCCAAGCAACGAAAGATATAATTAATCTTATTGTTTAGCATTGTATAGAGGCAAGCAAAATGTTAGATCAATCCAAAATTTTAAATAAGTACAAATCCTAATAGCATTTGCTATCTGTTTATGATCATTGGCTTTTGATGGTAAAACTCATAGTAATTAACTTGGAGTGAAAAGTGAAAAGTAGAATGTATTCAGAGGAAAGGAAAAGGAAAGTCTAGGTTAATCATGAGAGAAAGCTTCTATATCAGTTTTGTAAAGCTAAACTTGAACTTAATCACCTTGTTATGGTCACAATTAAAATTATAGCCAAAGAACCACCTGTGTTTTATTTAATTGACATCGTTTTTCTTAAGTGTTGGTTTTTAAAATTTATGTCCATAAGTTCATAGAAATGAATAATTATTTTTAAAATTAAATTAAATAAAACACAGAATAAGTAATAATTGAAAGAGATTTTTCTTGTTGGAATATTATGTTTGAAAACAGATAAATTCATTCCTATAGACTGCTTAGTTGCTTTTAAAAAATATACTTTTTGTCGAATATTAATATTTGCATTGTTGATGACAGAAGTATTTTTTATTTAAAACTTTTGGTGGAAATTATATAAAATAGTGCAAAATAAGAAGTGTTGAACTATAGATAACTGACATGATGAAAAAAAATATAAAAAAATGTCATGAAAAATTTGAATACAGAATGAACATTATTCTCTAAGATAGTGACTCTTTTATACTTTACATTTTATTTGTACTTATGTAAATTACTTATAACATAAAAATTTGGCGATTATAGAAGAAAAAAATATAGTGTACAAGTGTACAGCAGTATTGTGAATCACTGCTAAATTCAATTATATACTCACAGACTACGTATTCTTATAAGGGAAGGAGAGAGGTGAAAAATACAATAGATTATAAATACAATCTGGAAGGAACTGATAGATTAAGGGGCGGTAAATGACATCCCATAAACCTATTGAAACCTCTAGGTTTTCTTGATTTAACCGAAATTAATTTCTCATGTACATGTTTCAAGATTAAATGTATGGCTGTGATTAACTTCAGCACCTATCAAAATTCTTTTAGGTATAGTTCTATCTCACTTAAAAATAAATGAACACAAAATATCTACCCCAACACTATATTTATTATAGAACTCAGTAATGAAAATATATAAAAGAAAATATAGATATCATATTCATGTAAGTATACAAGAACTTCCAATATTCCTTTTATATCTATCTCAAACGTCACTTCATAATATCGAATAAGGATAAATATGGGTGACATATATTTCAGAGATAAAAAATGAAAAAAAAATAGAGATAACTTTTTTAACGTCATAAGTAATACGACATATAAATGAGAAGGAAAAACAGATATAAAAATATCGTACAAGTATACAAATATTGTTGTTGTATAATGCACACCATTTTGTTAGCTGTAAAATGAATAAGGAAAATATATATAAATATCTGAAAAATAATTTCATTAAAAGAGAGAGAGAAATACTAAATAATAAGAAAATAATTTCACTAAAGCTGTATATTAACCTATTTGGTTTTTTATCTTCTTAAATTATTATTTAATCAAATATATGCAGTCACATTTTTTTCATATATCATATCTGAGTAATTTTCCACACTTTATCCATCCTTAAAAAATTGAAAAGATAAATGAAATTGAGAAAGAAGATAGAGTTTTTGTACTGATTAATATATATATATATATATATATATATATATATATATATATATATATATATATA
>Ga0099825_1009613_pt1 | contig 10938 bp, 5 predicted proteins | sample SiratroredBW_FD_76838 | JGI IMG/M metagenome (GOLD analysis project Ga0099825, IMG submission 76838) | Root nodule microbial communities of legume samples collected from California, USA - Siratro red BW | ecosystem: Host-associated > Plants > Roots > Nodule | place: USA: California | collected...
ATTATTAGACAATCAACATTTAATTGAAAATCATCAGCATTTAATCACTATTAAGCAGAAAATCGTTTGCAATTAATCAGAATAATAATCAGATCAACTATTCAAATTTCTAGCCTTTCTAAAGTTTTTTTAAATTTATTTTCAATTAATTTTCGTATCATTAATGGGCATCAGAAAAAGAAAGCAAAGAGAGGATGTGACATGACAACCCTTTAAAGACAATTTTATTTTTATTATTATTTTTTTTAACAAATTTTTAATAGACTGATTTTCTTTACTTTTTTTCCTTTTTTTACGAATTTTATTTTAACTTTATTCATAAAATAGAATGGAACCAAAACTCTTTTTTTTTTATTTAAATAATAACACACATTTTTATTTTTATTTTATATTGTTTTATATTTTGAAATAATTTTATTTGCCCGGACGAAATTGGGTGTTTAACACATTTTTATAATTATTTGAAGATATATTAGATCGTTCATAGCCAATAATTAATGTAAAAAGTGGTATAGAAAGCTCTTTTTAAAAACATTTATTAGGCGCGTCACTTATTACATCGATTGTTACAACAACCGATGTAATATGTGGTATATGTCTAAAAAAAATTTAATAATTGTTCAACAAACTACTTATTACATCGATTGTTATAGGAACTAAAGTAATATAGTAGGTTTAATGTCAATTATGTTGTGGTTGGCATCAATTGTCCCGTGACGGAGGCCAGATGGGCCGAGTCACAATCAAATCATGGTGCTTGGGCTGCTACACTTTTAAGTAGAAAGAGTTGTGCCCTAACTAATGGCTATAACTTTTGGGCTAGTGATAAGCGCTCGATCCAACAATTGGTATAAAGCCAAGGTCACGAGTTCAATTTTCAAAGGGGCAATTGTTTAGTGGGACAATTGCTGAGGGGGAGATTGTTGCGAGTGACATCAATTATCCCGTGGCGGCGGCCAAGTGGGTCGATTCACAATCGAATCGTGGTGCTTGGGTTGTTACATTTTTAAGTAGAAAGAGTTGCGCCCTGACTAATGGCTATAGCTTTTGGCCTAGTGGTAAGCGCTCGATCCAACAAATTGCATAGGTTATTTGGGAAATCGTTGAAATATAAATAGGGCTCCAGAATCATATATCGGATTTCAACCTAGCATCTTTTTCATTTTCTTCTTTTGGGCTTTATTCTTCGTCACCATGGTCCTCACCAGGTCCCCATTGCTCCAAGTCTGATAGTGTCCTACAACATCGCCATTGACAGTGTTTCTTTTTCCAAGTGTTATATTCTCCAACTTGCCATCACTGTCACCACTGAAGTTGAAGGTCTCCTTCTGTAGCAACGACTTTACTTGACTTGCATCTTTCCACCACGTCGTCATGTGCTTCTATCTCCACTGTGAACCGTGAATATCGCTTGGTTTCACCTCATACTCCTTGTCATTTCTTTTTGCAAAAAACAATCAAGTTTTGGTCCCGTTGTCATGGATTAGTTTGATAATTTGATTGGATCTTTTGTCAATTTGTATTAAGCTAACTTGTAGAGTAATTAAATCCAGTTTTGAAAATTTCCGCTTATTCATTGATTTTGCTTTAGCCATTTTTTATTTGTACTCCTTAGAGGAAAGACTTCTACAATTTGTTGTTTGAGTGGGAGATTAAATAGGTTATGAAGAGAAATAGGAGCAAAACCAAGAAGGTTAAAGGAGAAGAAGCCACCAACAATCTTCGCCTTCACAAACATCTTACATTAATCAATCATCAAGAGAAACAGTTGAATAAGAAGATGGAAGAGTAGTGAATCCCCAAGGAGAATATTGAGAGCTTATGTTGTGAGCCAAGAACCAAGACACTTTTCTAGATTTTCTATCCTACCACAAGCAAGAGGGGTGGTGATTAAACCTATTTTCTTATATCTAGTTTCAACTTATTTATTTTCAGAAATAGATCATGAAGATCCTTATGCTTATTTGGATAAAATTTATGAGTTGTGTACAACAATGGAATTTAACGTTGGATAAGAACAAGATGCATATATGAAGTTATTTCCTTTTTCACTCATTGGAGAAGCTAAGGAATGGATAAAAGCCCAGCCAAATTAGAGTTTGACCAATAGGACAAATGTTGTGAGCAAATTTTTGACCCGGTCTTTCCCTCCAACCAGGTATGTGAGTGCAAAATCTGACATTTCAACTTTCAGGCAAGGTCAAGTTGAGCCATTCTATGAAGCACGGGAGAGATTTTGTTGTTGCTTAGGAAATGTCCTAATCACGGCTTTGAGGATGTAGACTAGCTAAACATCTTTTGTAATGGTTTGAGACCGGATACAAAAATGCTCTAAGATGTTGATGTTCAAGGAACTACGATGGCTTTGGATACAGAGCAAGCCAAAATAATCATCAATGTTTTATCTTCAACTGATAAACAAGGTTACCATAATAGAAAAATAACATAAAGAAAGGTTGGACCATCAAACAAAGCTCCATAACAACAACAAAATTATCCTTCAATGCAAGAAAGACAAGATAAATTGGAGGACACACTTGAGAAATTTATGCAGGCTTATATGATGAACTAGAAACACATTGAAGTCTTAATCAAGAATTTAGAAAGTCAAGTGGGATAACTAGCAAATAAACTATCTGAAAATCAAAATGGTCAGTTTTCAGCCGGTCAATCTCAAGCAGCAATGCAAAGCAATTATCACAAAGAGTGATAAATTGTGGGAATAGGGATTGAAGACCACTTAATGAAGGAAAATATCTTATTTGAACCAGATGAGATGAAAGAAAAGAGTGAGAAGAAAGAAGAAAAGTGTAATGAAAAGAAGAAAGAAGTGAGAACATAAAAAGAAAACAATAAAGAAGAAGAAATTGAAAAAGTAGAAAAATAAATTGAGAAAAATTCAAGTGAGAAAAAGAAAGAGATTAGTGAAGTTAATCCTCCACTTAGTAAATATTGTCTTACCCTCATATTCCTTCAAAGAAAGATATCAGATTCATGGAAAATCATGAAAATGCTCCATATCAATATTCCTTTTGTAGAAACTATGGAGAAAATGTCAACTTCTGCCAAATTTATGAAAGAACTTATAACAAAGAAAATGAAGTTTCCTAAAGAGGAAAGGGTGGAAAAAGTGTAGTGCTATCATTCAAAGATCTTTACCTGAAATCCAATGACCTTGGTAGTTTCACTATACCAGTCACTATAGGCCAACTCCATGTTGGAAAAAGTTTATTGGATTTAGGAGCCAACATAAATCTCATGCCTCTATCTAAGCTGAAAAATATAAGAGATTTAGAAGTCAAGCCTACAAGAATGACATTGTAGCTAGCTAAAAAAATAGTGAGATACCAATATGGTGTGGTTGAATATGTCCTAGACAAAGTAGATAAATTCATGTTTCCTGTGGATTCTATGGTGATGAATATGGAAGATGATACAAAAGTTTCTTTGATTCTTGGAAGACCCTTTATGAAAACTGCAAGAGTAATGATTGATGTTGATGAAGAAGGCTAAAAATGAGAGCTCAAAAAGATGAAATTACATTTAATATATTCTTTTTATATATTTGAGTGTTTAAAGGTACATGCATCAAATGAAACCTCTTGTAGAACTAAAGAACAATTACAATTTCAACTGTTTAAAAAAAGTTATGAACTGCTTTATTCCACAAAAGATTGAAACAAAGGGAGATTCATCAAGACATAAATATAACGAAAAGAAAGATAAGACAATTTCATCATACACAGAGGAAGAAACTAAAGTTCATGTTGACAAAAGGCAAAATGATCTTAAGTCTGGCCAGCAACTTGTATTTAGACACTTTAAGATGAGGTTTCTTCCTAAAAGGTAAGTCAAAATTGTTAAACCTTTGGATTGTCAAGACTGATGGAACTACAAAAATTAAAAATCTATACTCTAAAGAGACTAATATTGGAGCCAAGACGATGTTAAAATCAAGAACCATCCAACAATGATTGAAATGGCATAATGTCAACCCAACCAAATTTTGATTTTGTGCAGGTACTTTAGAAAAGAACATTGAGGGAAGACTACAAGAATGGAATTCGCTAAGCGCCAAAGCTTCAAGCTCAACAAATTGGAGAATTTGAGACATCTTGATAAGTAACGTTGAGCTTATGAATCTATAGTTGAGCCAACTTATGCAAAGAAACTATGAACATTTCCTAACTTATACTCTATACAAATTTACTCAGCTCATTACCTTAGTGCCCAAGCACAAAAGTTGTTATATTTTGTATGTGCTTTCTAGACATATTTCGCTCAAGTTTTAAGCCTCTGCCTGCCCTCAAACAACGAAATCTGTTGGAAAATTCAGTTGCTTATTGGATCAAATCCACTTGAGCCTCACACTCAAACACCCAAGCTAAAATTATCCTAAAATATTTTGATACTCTCTGGATGAAATCTGCTTGAGCCTCATGCTCAAGCACTTAAGTGTAGCAATTTGAAATCTAAAGCTAATTTGCCCAAGCAAAATCCTTCAGAGCTTAAGTGAAAATTCTATGAAAATTTTTGATCTCCTCTAAAAGGAATTCACTTAAGCACCAAATCCATTAGCTCCAACAAAATTTTCAAAGCAATTTAAGCTGCCATTTGAGCAAATCTGCTCAAGCCTCATGCCAAAATGCTCAAGTAGATATGTGCGAAAAAAAATACAAGAATCTCTAGAGAAGATTCGCTCAAACAAAGGGTTAGCACCCAAGCAAATTTTTTTAAACAATAAAACGAATTTGCTTAAACATTGACTAACGCTAAACAAATCTTGGGTGGGTTTAAATAGTTCAAAAATGTAACTGGCAAAATGCTTCAATCGTGCTCAAAATATTCTTTGTAACATTTCTCCCTCTTATTCCTAAATTCTAAACATACACATTCCTTCTTTTTCATATGTCTACACTCAAAATCACTAAATACAAATTTTTGTTTAAATTTTAGTGTGAGAAAGTTAAGGTTCACGCTTAATATTACCTGTGCTCTTGAAAGTTGGTTTGATGTTTTACATGCATGGTGAATCTTATAAAAACTCTCATTTAGTTGCTATATTTTAATATTGATCATTGTTGATATCTATTTAGTATTTGAGTTTATGTGCTGTTATTTGAAGATGAAAGTTTGAAACGCATAATAATAATACTAATTTTATTAAAACAATCATCATCACCATTCGTCTTTAAACTGCATGGGCATTTCAAAATTGTCTTTTCCATGCAGAAATGTCTTTTTTAAACAAGTAAGAAAAGTCACTCCTTTAGGAGCTGTATGGATCCGAGCGCCAATTAGGTGCGACGGATCATTTGGGAGGAAAGTTACAAAATCGAGGGAAAAAATATTAGTGAAAAACTAAAATCGAGAGAAGTAAGAGTAAACTTTCTTTGCCACATAGTAAAGATTTGGGATGATTTACGGGAGTCGAGTTTTTAAAACATTAGTAAAATAACACTAATAATAAAATATTAATAAAAACAAAAAATATTAATAATAAATTTAAAAACAATAATTAAAATAAGATAATTATAAAAATAAAATATTAAAAACTAAATATATTAATAAAATCATAAATAATAATTATAATAATAAAATTGAAATTATAACAATAATAAAAATAAATTTATAAAATAATAATAATATTATTAACAATAATTATTTTATTTTATTTTAAAATAATTAATAATCTTATAACTTTATCAATTAAAATTATAATAATTGATTAATCATACTTAACAAATAAATTATTTTTAATTTTAAATTAATTTAAATTATAATTTTATTTATTAAAAATTATTTTATCAATCACACACATCACATCATTTACAAATTTTTATAAACTTCCTACTCAAATCTTAACATCTTTTCCTCAATCCAAACAACCAAAATTTTCACACACTTTTATCTCAAATCAATTCACTTACTCTTTCAAATTTACTAAACAAATCCTTAAAACATTTAAAATGTTATAAGGACCATACTCAGCAACAAGTATCCTAAGATAAGATTTCCACAGAGAAAAAAGTCAGATGAACCTAATCCAATTCCACAAACTTCTTCATTGTTCCTCAAAGTTCTAATGATCCAAATTAGTAATCATGCAGGTGGGATCCACAACCAACATACTAAAATCATATTATAAGACTAACACAAATATATTACCTTGTCAATTCACACGTGTGCAAAATTTACCTTATGAATTATAATATTTTAGCCGGATTTAACCAAAAAGAAATTCATCAAGCGTGTGTATGGATAAAATCTACTAAAACTTATTCAATTTAATTATTAGTCTCAAATTTGAAGGTTGAATATGAAATTGAAATAAATATTTACAGCGGAAAACTTTCATGAATGGCTCGAACAAAATTCTCTTCTGTCGTAGAAAGTAAGTAATCAAATGTAGCAAGCCGAAAGCCAAATATTTTATAATTTTATAAATGAAACATTACCTACTCTTCAAATTCTTCATTCAAACATGTCGTAAAATTTACATAAATTGAGTTTTACACACGAAGGTTTTAACGAAGGTTTTAAATGTGACTATAATTTTCTGATAAATTTTTCATAAATACGTTTAATTAGAAGGGAAAAGTAACAAATAAATTATTTTATCAAACTAATTTGGAGAAGTTTTTTCATATAACTTCTCTAAGTTCTTAGCTTTTAATTTATGTATTTATTTATTTATTTTAAATATTTATAGAAAGACTTATTTGGACATACTCTGATTTCGAAGGCCTAGTTTTTTTTTTTTTTCTCAGCATTCCGAAGGCCTAGCTACCATGAATATAATTTCAAATGAAGAAGCGAAGGGCCAGTTCTAAAGGTAAAGAAGATACAAGAAGTTATTTTTTAATGCTCCATCGACGACCCTAAATCATGACTATTTTTAAGAAGATCATCTCAAAAATTTCAAAAGTTATTTTTAATTTCTAATATTCATTTTAACAAAGTATTATATACTAATATTATATCACAATATTATTATCTGTTACTTGAAATACTGGCTTAATCAATAATATAAATATTTAACTGAAGTTATATAACACTAAATCAAAAGTAGTGTTTTTAACTTTAAGAGAATAAAGAAAACGTTATAAAGACAAAATTAAAATTGATTTATTTTAATTAGTTAATCTGTACAATTTTCTCTCGACTTCTTCTTTGAGCCCCCATAGTTATTGTCTAAGGTGTTAATATATTTTTTGTTAATATATATATATATATATATATATATATATTTTTTCACTGAAATTGAGTATTGTTTTTGGAATCTCTTTAATATATGAAGTGTTCTCCAAATTGTTTTTTTAAATAAAGAAATTAAAAAATGTGATATCTGAGTGTGCTTACAATTGTTGACTAGAGTTTTTTTTTTTTTTTTCCTAGCGTGATAAAAATCAAAGGTTTTAAGTGCATTTCTTTATGCTTACATAAGGTGAAGAATGAGGAGGACCTAAAGTTCTGGCTTCTTAAGTCAGTTGATTGCTGTTAGGACTGAAAGTTGGTTGAGCCAGCTTGTAAGCACTTCATGGATTACAACTCATTAAGCAATGTTTATAAGTTAATGAGGTGTGCTTAAGTTAAAAATCTTCACATTTTTGCTAAAAGGACCAAGCTTAGTATTCATTTTTTTTTTCTGAGAACCTCTTCTCTCTATATTGATTTATACTATTTCTCTTATATACATTTATGGCACCCTTTTAATTAAAAAAAAACATTTTTAGTACAAGATATAATTTGACATAATATAGGGAAAGTTGTCAAAATCTTTGTTAATAAATTTTTTTGTTCTATTTCTGGAAACATGTGCAATGAGTTTATATATATTTGATATCTTTCCTTTCACACAATTATGATGACTATTAACCATTCTTTAATAATAATTTAATCCATGATAGAATATCTAGCGAATTATTTGATACATAATTTAAAAGTTGTTTTTAAAACTATCTAAGTTCTTTAACGGATAGAGCTTTATAAATTAAACACATGATCTACTCTTTTAGTTACTAAGTTTAGTCACTTCTTTAGCCTACAACACTATCTTGTTCTGAGAATAAGAGTTCAAAAATCAGAAATGAAAAACGAGTAATAGAAACAACAATAAAGGAATTCTTTACCTTCCACATTCTATAGATGATTTGTTTAAACAAACTTAAAAATATTTAAAACAAGTGATTTAATTTAATTGTTGAGTTGTTAAAAGAATTTATTAATATCAATTTTCTCAAAATAGAATTAATATTGTATAAAATATGAAATTATTTAATATTTTATATTCTAATGCATAATATCTTTTATGTTATATTCTAAATGCATAATATCTTTGAAATTGTGTTATTTATATTCTTAATATAAATCATTTTAAAGTATTAACTCCACGACTTAAATGGTATTTTTTTAATGTATTGAATAGTTTGTAATAAATATTTAAATTTTATATTTTAATAACTGAAGAGTTTATTTTATTTCCGTCAATTAAATTTATATAATAAATATATATTTTTTCATTTCATTAAAACCCAGGGAAAGACCCCGATGTCGAGAAACTACTAAGTTATATTTACCGCTTAAGAAGAATACAGTGTGTTGCCACGTATGATGTGAGATAAACTCTTAAACGACGTCACTGAAAGCTGACGTGATGATTCACACAGGTTCAACAAACCATAAGTTTTTTAACATTGTTTATGTTTGGTGCCACACCCAAGGATTGAAAGGCACACAGAAAATTTGCCAGTTGGAGAAGCAGAGCATGCCCAACTTCCATTTCTTCCAAATTCTTCACCTTTTTCTCTGTAGCGGGTTACAGTGTTGAGGCAAAATGCAAACGCTTTGTGTTTGTGGAGATAAGCTTTGGCGTTTCCACGCCGATTCATTCTTCGGCTCTCGCTTGTCGTTTCCGACTACCCGTTTGTCGTTTTGCCCACCCGGAAGAAGAAGTTCAGTAGTGTCCATGGTTGTTAAGCGCAGCCCCAAGCGTCTCAAATACACCACCGCTTCTCGCTTCACCAAGGTTTGTTTACTCCTCCATTGATGGTTACTCTTCAAGAGAAAATAATAGTCCATGCATTTTGTAAATATATTTCACACTGTCATTTCATCTACTTTGTGATGGGATGGCACATTGATTATTTGCAATAATTATCTTCAAACATCATTACAATTGTGATTTCTAATTAATTGAGAGTGCAAAATCTTGACATTGGATGTAAATTTAACTCTAGTGTTAATGGTTAATGAACAGGAGGATGGATTGGTGTTCATTGAAGCAGACCCATCTGGCTCTGATTCTTGGAAATTGGAACCGATTGTCAATCTCTTGAAACAAGGTGCTGTTGGAGTCATCCCCACTGATACCCTGTAAGTGCTTCTCAATCCTCCTGGCATATTTTCCAAATTGTTTCCCCTTTTTGTTAAGTAACTCACTGCTTATTCGGTCCATTCTAGTTCATTTGACATTCGTCGTATTCGCTGTACTATTACATTTGATCTGGGTTTTATGCTTTTGTTGGTTTGGTATCTTAGTGAGCCTGTTTTCTACCACTCAACACTTTGTTTAATATAAACTGCATTATCATTTGCATAGCCTAATGCATTGGATGAACTAGTTAAGATGGAGAAAAAAGTGAAGAAACATCACATTTTTATGGTTCTTACTGCGTGAAACGTGTATATGATGAGGAAATCATACATGGTTCTTATTGAGCCTGTTTTCTACCCCTTAACACTTTGTTTAATATAAACTGCAATATCATTTGCATAGCCTAATGCATTGGATGAACTGGTTAAGATGGAGAAAAAAGTGAAGAAACAGCACATTTTTATGGTTCTTACGGTGTGAAACGTGTATATGATGATGAAATCATTGGCTGCTGTGTGAACTCAAACGAAATGACGTGAGACATGTTTTTTTGGATCAGCAAATGTTAATTGTTAAGATATTAGTTTTTGTTGGCATGGACTTAAATCCAAGACCTCTCATTCCTTCCCTTTTCACTTTTACCACCAAGCCAACCTTATATCCCCACCAACCATAACAAATTAACGAAGTGATTAACTAATTCTAATAGAATTGTACTCTTCTACTACGGTGTCACTAACATGTTGCGAGACTTCTTAAATTACTTTGAATGATTTTTAGTGTCACATTAATTAGTGCCATCACTAGCTACGAGGTCACCTCTCTCCCAGAAAATCTAACCCACCTACACCCTCATACCTTCAGCAAATAAGAAAATCCATTGGCCAAATGGTGGGCCCAGTTTCTCCTATTCCTTGTTGATCATTACAAAAGAGGAGCTTGGCCTCTCGAGCCCCATTTTGCTCTTGAAAAAGTAACTTGAAGCAGAAGAAAACAAACTTGGTTGTTCCTTTTGCACACAACATCATGAGACCTTAAAGCAATTCTCAGATAAACATAGCATTTTGAAAGCCATATTGTAGAGAATGATAGGGTTGGGTTGTAGCTTCTCCAAACAAAAACAACGTATCTCACGATTAGATTTTGTGCTTTGTCCCCAATTACCACCGCTTTGCATCGCATCTTCTCCAACATCATCAGTACTACGTCTCCAGTAGTCGTTGCATCCCGTCTTCTTTAGCAACGTCTATCAGTCATGTTTCCAGTGTAATTATATGAACTTATCTATTTGATGTAGTTTGAACTTATATATCAGTCGTGTGCAGTACTAAACTTGGTTCTTTTAGAATTATGAAATTATTTACTATTTTGATTAATTATAGTATTGAAATGTTGATTAGTATGGTATTATCTTTCTTATGAAGTAGACTCTTACAGTCTACGAGTTGGGTGCATGAGATGAGTCTATGTAGCTCCCACAAGTCTACGTCGACTATTGAATTTGATAACCTTGGTTATAGTTATAGAAGTAAAGAGCACATCCTATATAATCCTATATAATC
>Ga0099825_1009614_pt1 | contig 10937 bp, 5 predicted proteins | sample SiratroredBW_FD_76838 | JGI IMG/M metagenome (GOLD analysis project Ga0099825, IMG submission 76838) | Root nodule microbial communities of legume samples collected from California, USA - Siratro red BW | ecosystem: Host-associated > Plants > Roots > Nodule | place: USA: California | collected...
ATATATATACTTATTTTTTTTATTAATTTTTTTTTTTTTTATTTTTTTTTTTTTATCACATTTAAAATATATATATATATATATATATATATATATATATATATATATATATATATACACCGTTGGTAATTTGCTTCTTTATTCTTTGTGTTGTTTACATTCCATCTTTCATTTCGTTTTCAGAAAAAACTAGAAAATTGGTGTGAATATGATGCTAAATTTATTGTCAAAGAGTTAAATTTGATATATTTACCAGCATAAGAATGTGGCTGTGTATAAATGTTACATATTCTTCACTTGAATTGAATTATCTGTGTGCGTCTATGCCTAACTAGTTTCCTACCATTGTTGAATGATTCCGAAACATCCAAGTACCTGTGTATTTTTTCGTAAACGTAATCCACTGAAATATATACATAAAAACTCATAAATCTTGTTTTTTATACATTAACAATAAATTATATATGCATGTATATATTTTAAAATTTGATGGTGTATTGACATCTTATTATCTTATGCATGCAAACAACACGTATATTTAAGTGACGAATTAATTATATTGTCTTTCATAATTTACTGGTGAGTAGAAAAAGTCATTTGAACTTCTTTACGATTAGTAGGGTTTTGCTTCGAGCCATATTATTTTGTAAGAAAATTACGGTTGAAAATGGGTTTAATAAAACTACTCGATTACATTTTATTTTTTTTTAAGTTTTCTCGCCTCGGTTATTGGTACAATATTATGAAAAAGTTAAACATAACACTAATAATGATTTATAAACATCTTTAAAGACCTAGGAAAGTGTCTTTTACAGACAGATTAATTATTGAATATTAAGGTAACCTATACTTAAAACGAGATCCTAATAATATTAAAAATATAATATCAGATATTGGTATTAGGAATAAAAACTAAATCAAACTTGTTTTTTATACGTATACTAAAAAAAGTTTCGTATCATGTAATAGAATTAAAACAAGTATACATCGAACGTGAAAACCCTAGAAGAGTCTACCACATCAGAACACTCATTTTTATTTTCTTCCTCCAATAGGTTAGTGTTTCTTGGCATATCTATTCATAAACTTGAAGAGTGGTAGGGTTGAATTTTCACCGATGGGTCTGGCCAACAAGAAAGGAATAATTTGGGATGCATGCATGGTGGTAGCTAAGGAAAATGCATATTGTATTAATTAGGAAGGTCCAAAGTGAAAATCATTTGAGGGGATGCTGACTTTTGAAGGAATTAATCCATATGCAACATTATATAAATAATTAAATAAATGTTAAGCTAAGTTAGGGGCACCCTTACAATTAAGAGTCCATTGACTTAAATAAAGTTTAGCTTAAAAGGAGAGACCAAGAAAAAGGATAGTACCTACCTTGTACCAAAGAGGGTTTTCTAAAGTGTTTTTGAAGTCATCTTCAACATTGCATATAGCTAAATTATATTATGCTCATTCGTAAATGTTGACTTTTCAATAAGTAAGCATTAATTCATAGCAATTGTTTAATTTCAGTCACGAGACTCTTTTGTAAGAATTGACATCTGAAACACAAAAGAAAATAATAATAGTAATAATAATATTATTATCATTATTGTGTCCTGCATTAATTAATTGCTTACAGATGACATTATTTTTCGTTTTGAGACACAAGTACACTTCAATTTTTATGTCAATATCCATTATTGTTATTTCAAGTTATTACGTTAAGCGTTAAGGATAACATTGCACATGGAAGACTAAAATAGGAAGACACAAACCTGAGAAGAAGAAGAAGAAGCCATAGAATAATGAGAGTAGATACCATAGAAACAAAAGGACAATATGAGAAAGAAGGAGAAAAAAAAAGACTAGAATAATGAGCACGTCATCTTATTCTATCTCACTTGTGAACGTGCAATTTTATTAGTCACATTATTTTATTTGTTTGTTAAGTAACGGATTAGTAAAATATATTTAATTTTTAAATTTAGTATATTATAATAACTAGAAACAAAAATCAATAACGAAATTTGTAAATATTTCAAAATTGAATGATGAAAAGTGTAATTAAGTATCTATAAATCCATCAATAAGATTGTTTTTACTTTAGATTAATATCTACTTCAAATTCTATATATAAAATGCCTTAAATACTTCTAAGAAGAATTTCGTCACTTATTACCTTATTTTGAAACGAATTATCTCAATAGAAAATTAGTAAAAAAAGTATAAGTGAATTTAAATATGATTTTTTTATCAAGAAAATAAATAAAATAAAGTGGGGCCTTTTAAAGATGTTCTAGTCCTTATACAAAAAAATTCTTTACTTTTAGTCCTTTCTATTTTTAATAAATGCAAAGTTGGTCAATTTTTCTTAGGTATGAGTTATGCATTCATGTTAAAATTATTGATAAAATTGTTATATGGAAGAAATGACATAGTTAGTGGTCCCTAACAATAAAAAAATATATACCTTCATTAAATTTAAATAAACGATATTCATTGTTATACATAATCTGTGTAAAAATATAATAAATTATAGTAACTTTAATATTAATAAATTTTTTTCATAAATACCTTTTAAGTGAAGTAAATAAAACATGTTTTTTCTTTCTATAAATCACAATCAATTTAAACATAAGTTAGATTATATATAATGATCTCATGTCGACAAAGTTTATAAGAGTTAACTGAATACTATAAACATGAAATTAGGAGTTGGATTTATAACCATATACATAGAAAAGACTTTATTATTATGAAAAATAAATCTGAATTTGATGATAGAAATGAATTAATGGATGATGACGGTGGTGATTCTTGTGTCGTCCCTACCAATGAAAATGAAAATAAAAAGCAAAAACATGTCACCATCTTCAACCACTAAGGTATAGAATCTGCCAATGGCAATGGGAGTGACCCCTCCATAATTAAGTTACAAGAACACTGATTAAACAACTTGCCAACCACTGTATTACTATCTAGAACATTGATTAAACAAAACTATAGTACTTAATAATTTTTCTTTATTAAAATATTATAAACATGAAACTGTTTTCTATTTTACAAAACTTTTCAGAGCAATGGCTGAAAACACTGAAAAGTGTAACACACGTTTAAAATTTTACAGTGTTTCTTTATTTAATTAACTTTTAAGGCTAAAAAAAGAGAGAAAATGATAGTATATTATTTTCAATGACAAATGGGAAAGGTAAGTGGTGGATATCATTTCATCATGTAGAGAGATAGGTATATAAATTGAAATGGAAATTTTATATCGTTAAATATATCACTTTTTTCTTACTTGTTGTCTATTAAGATCATGAGTCGATAAATTTATCGGTAAATATTTCTCAAAAAATGACACAAAATAAAACTGATTAACGTTTACTTAAATCCAAATTTCTATAAGTTAATATGAAAGTTTCTTAGAATTACTTTATGACAAAACCAAATTCATTTTCATTTTCTTCTTTTAACAATAGCTATCAAATAATGCATCAAACTGTTTTTGGGTTTAATGTTTAACTTCTAATTCAAACATTCCCAGAATCAAAATGTGATGTTTTTAGTTCCTCTATATTTTTTCTTTTTTATAGTTCCTGTAAAAGTTTTATTAGTTTTAATTAGTCATTAAATTTAATCTTGATCAGTTTAATACTAAAAATGAAAATGATAATTGATTAATATAGTTCAGATAATAAAAATATTTTAAACTAAAAGAATTATATTTGTTATACTTAATTTAAATTAAGTACTATATTTTTATTTAATGAAATAAGATAATTTGATATACTATTTTATTTTCAAACAATAATTTTATTTTTATTAAAAGTGATTATACTTTACTTAGATATTTATAATTTATTTTCTAAGTATTAATTCTGATACTATAATTTTTGATACATGTATTTTCTCTCTAAAGAAAAAAAAGGAAATTCTTTTATGTTTTTAATAATAATAATAATAATAATTAAAATATATTAAAATTATATATAATATTGAAAAAATATTTTTCTTTTTCTTCTTTACCCCATTTAAAATTAATATAAAATTATTTTACTCATAATATATTTTGTAACTAATGATTCCTTACATATAAAATAATAAATTTATAATTATAAAATAAAAAGTATACATACTACTTTAAAAATAATGTAAACATTATTTTATAATATATTAAAAATGAAAAATTATATACGATTATCCTATTTATAAAAAATAGTTTAAAACAAGTTTTAGATCTGTAATATATATATATATATATATATATATATATATATATATTAATTAGTATCCAATAATTTTTTTTCTTTACATTAAGTACTTACTAAATAAAATTGATATAGGTCTCTGCTGTTGTATTCGCTGGTTTAAGTTATTTTGGTAATGTAATTATTATCTGGACATATCATGGGTTAATATGAAGTTATACATGCAAGAAAATGTAGAAATATAACTACATGGGTGTTTTTGTTGACATTGCCATATTGTGTCAATATAGTTTGCAAAAGCAGAACTATAACTATTAATCTCACAAAGTAGAGAATAACTATAGGTAATGATTTATATGTATTGTTTATTGTTTATGATAATTAATGTATATTTTTTCAGTGATCTTGTTTAGGGTTTTGCAATGATTTGATATTGCTTCATTTACTAACGCAATAGGTAATTTCTTTCTTTGAGATAAAGATTTATAAATTTTTTTACTAAAAGAAGCATGAGACCAGCTAATGTCAATGATTATGTTTACAAAATAGAAAGACTTGTGGTTAAGGTTAAAGTGAATTTGGTAAATTTGTATGTATCATCTACAAATTTAGGAGTTCAAAAAAATTAATTGCAAATTTGACTGTGGAACAAAAGTCAAAGAATCTGATGAAATTGAGAATAAATTTGGAAAACAGCAATTGAATATCAATATAGAAAGGAAAAGGGTGAAAGCAAGGAAAATAACGAACTTTTTTATTATTATTATTATTATTATTATTATTATTATTATTATTTTGTAGGGAATATTTTGTGTTGTTTCCGTTGCATTTGTAATGAAGTAAAAATTAAGGTTACATGTTAGTAATTTTATTTTATTTTTTTATCAAAGTGTGTGTCATGCCTATTTGGTGGGATCTAATTTTTTTAGTCAATGCAAACTTTCTTGTTACAATGTAGTTCAATGTTACAATGCACTTTAATGTTATACTTTATTTGTCTTAATTAATAAGTTTTGGGCTTGGATTGGGTTCTATCTTATTTTAAATTTGGGTATAAATCTGATACTTATTTTAAGGTTTGCCATATATTTGTGATAAAAAAAATTGGTAGCACGTGAATTTGATTAAGAATATCACCTTGTAAAAATTTAGTCCGTTAATATCATCCAAAAATATTCGTAAGACATAATAAATAATTGAATTTCAGATTTAGTTTATAAAACTTGTTAAAGTTACCTAAAAAAGAAGACAATACAAATGTTCTTAGTATAATATGTGTTTAAGAAGGGAAAATGACAAATGAGAAAGAAGTCCAAATAACATCAATATAACAATGTTTTAGGGATTTCATAAAGCATATAAATCATATATTATTTGTGACATACAAGTTGCTAATTTTCTGTGATAAAGTATCATAGACTTCAATTTTTTCACTCTTAATATCATCTACTACAAGATTATAGACACACCTCTTTAGTATGTATTGATAAAAATAAATAAAAAATAAAAAAAGGTATATAGAAGTTGTCAATTAAACAAAATTGTAAAATAATGTCTTATGCAAAAGTGGTTGACTAAAATAAAGATAAATATTGTATCAATAAAGATTGTTTAACAAAGCAAAATGATTGGTGAATGTTCTTTGATGGATATTTTTTTTTTTCAAATCATCCATATATGCTACTTATGTATGTATGAATATAAAAAGGTCAACCTTCTTTTTATGATTACCAGATTTGATCTTGTTAGAAATGAATGTCAGTTTATTATTGTAGATAAACTAATCTTTTCATAATGCATGAATAAAAGCAAATTAATAAGAGGATATAGTGGTAGCGATCCATATAAAAAAAAATTATTTTATTAAGTACTTAACGCAAAATAACAATTTATTGAATATTAAAGAAAATCAAAACGTATTGAAGATTAAAAAATATTTAGGTCTAAAAAATTATTGAATATATTAGGTTATTGAATTATACACTTAAAAATAATATAATTGTTTTAATTAAATTCTTTTATAATATATTAATTATCATTAATAATAGAGATTAAAAGTACTAATAAAATGTAAACGTAAAAAAAAAAAAAAAAAAAAAACAAGTTAATTTCGTCACATTCATATAATTTTCTATAACAACCAAGAGATTGTTGTGTCACCATTATGTAATTAACAACAATATCCCTTATTATTCAACATATTTTAAATTAAAGTAATAAAATTTATTTATCGTTTTAAATTATTAATAATATATTTTATATTAAAAAAATCATATTTTATGAAAATAAGTAATTAATGAGATAAGATAATATCTGCATTACTTAATTACTGAAAAAAAAATAAACGATACAGACTCAATAAAAAATATAAAAACAAAATTAAAAATATTTTAATTTACGAGAAACTTAAAATTAATTAATATATAAAAAAGTCATGTTTATTTGATATACTTCATATAATTTTAATAGATTATAATAATTAATTATAAAAATATAAAATATATTTTATTATTTTTTATCTTTCAGATAAAAAATCTCTATCTATGGTACATTAAAAAGTTATTTTTAATTAAACACTATAGTATAAAAGTTAATCTATAGAAATATATTATATGTTTTATGTAAAATATAGTTATTTTAAATAAAATATAAAATATTAAAACTAAATTATTGAATTAAAAAAGTAAAAACAATATATAATTACTATATTTATATTTAATAATAAACATGTTACTTAATTAAATTATATATCTAAAAAATATAATTTTTTAATTTGAAATATTTTTTATTGTTATAATTATACTGATTAATATTTTCCATTTTGAATTTTAAAATAACTATAATCAATAATAAGAATTAAAAAAAATTATACTTAGAGAGTTTCAAAGATTTTAAATTATCAAATATCTTTTTTTGTGACTAAAAGTAGATCATATTTAGGCCAAACGATAATTCATATTTAAAGGAGATTGAAGGCTATTCAAATAAACCATAAATTGTTATCTTTAATTTGTACAATGCAGCTTCCTCCTTTTGTTTTTTCTCCAGTAAAGGCATTTTTTTAATGATTTTTTTTTTCAAAAAGAAAAATTATTTAATTGAGTTTCATTTGTTAATTTGTACAATGCAGCTTCCTCTTTCTGTTTGCATAGTCAGACATCAAACTTTGAACAACATGCTTAAAAGTTCAGATTTTAATATAACTTTGGTTTATTTATTTTACTCGCTTAGTAATTTGGTTTTTCCGTGTTTTTTAAGTAAAGATATTTGGTTCTTCTATTTTCTAAAATAACTTGTCATTTTGGATTTTTTTTTCTCCTTATGGTTGTCATGTTTGTTATTAGTCTTGTGTTACAAAGTTGGGAATTGGGCTAGCAGGTCAACATGCTAAATGGGCCTTATGTTTGGGCTTATGATCCTCCATTTTTCGTGTGTTGAACGCCTTTTTTCCTGCACCCCATACTTTCTAACTGCAGCTTCATAATTTTTAAAATAGGCATTTTATCCTTAGTAAAATAGAAAAAGTATATGTTTAAGTATTTGTTTGGGTCTATTATTTATGTTATTGGTGATTTATTGAGTTATTAAGTTTATATTAACGCTACTTTGTTATGTATATAAAAGTTATTATGCAAATTGGTAAGTATTTTACTATCCATGTTGAACCTCAACTTACAATATTTTATCCATGTTTCAATCTATCAACTATCTTAGAGTTTGACAATATTGGTTTGAACCATAACACCAAAACAATGATTAAACCTTAACTTATTTGTCTGATTTTCGTCCTCTTTCTAAGGTCTCTACTTAGTGAGTAATAATATATAAACAACTTCATTTAAACATAAAATTATGTAAAAATATATTTAACTCATCAATTATATATTCATATTATTATAATTTAATGTAGTTATAAAATAGTTATTTTAGATGGAAAATATTTTTTTTTAATATCTTCCTTATTTATTGGTCTCTCTCCCTTTATTCATCAATTTGCAATGAATGACATTGATTTGTGAACACTCAAAATTCGTGAACATAGACAAAAGGAATTGATTTACAAGTGACCCAAAAATGGAAAACAACATCTCTATTTTCTTGATAATGCAAAACTTAATTAAAATATGCTAACAAGTGACGATTTATTTTGCTAAAACTTAAAGTATATTTGGATTCACATAACTTATTATCGATTATGTTTGCGTGAATAAACAAGACTATTTTTGAAGGAAAATAATTTTCGTTCAAATTAATTATGAAATTATCTTATTTATGTTTAAATATTTTATTATAAAAATAAATCAATAGTAGAATTCGTATAATTTTTTTTATCCAACGCAAAAATAATCTATGTCTTAATTCGGAATTTATTATGGACTTAAAAAAAATCAATTTCTCAAGATAAAATTAAACATGTAAAAATTTATTTAAAATCATGTTAACTGATATTTTAATGTAATTTTTAAAAAAATCACAGTAAAACCAAATGTCCATTTACAATACGTTAATGGGCTGTTAATCAAATTAGCTTTTGAAGGCAAAAGTGACTAAAGAAACTTTTTACTGTTCTAAATGGGGGACAAAATTGTTTTTTAAGGCACAAAATACATAAGTTAGTTTTTTTTCACATAGATATGAAATTAAAGCTAAAATAAATGAATACTTTTTCACAAGAAAAACTCTTGCTTGAGCAGATAAGATTATTATAATTTTTCAATCAATTCTATTTAAAAGTGTTTAATAAATATCTTAACATAACCATTTTTGTATTATCGGATAGAATTATACTCGTGTGAAAGATGTCAGTATAAATATAATACCTTTCAAATTGGGATTTGAAGGAAGAAAATACTCATTCAATAATGAAAATTGAAATGTGAGAAAGAGTGCAAGTAATTCCAAAATAACAAAAGTTGAAGTTTGAAAAGTGGATCTTAAATTATTCATATGCCACCGGATACAAGGAGTAAGACTCACTAAATATTTCTTGATGATGTTTTAATATCATTAGTTGATGAATCACTTCTTCCATCTAATTCCTCTGAGATACTATAATTAATTAACTTTTTTTGTTATGTATTGCTGTAAAATATGAAAAGATAATGCATTTTAGCTTATGAAAGCAAATATTAATTCATTGATATACATGTGGCAAACAAATAAGATAGCTAGCTTGTAAGGAATTTTACCTCATTCTTTTGCATCAATATAAGCAAGAAATTTTTTTGCCCTTGAGATTTCATAGGGACAACTTTAGTTTCCATATTTAGAAACTTATATGCATAGGATGAACAAGCACAAGATCAACCTAGGTTGATACTCTCACATAAGGGAATGCTTAAATAAATTGGTATTACAAGCTTCCAATTTTAATTATTAAATGATGAAATTAACATAGCAAATTCTAATTTTTTTTTTCAAATACACTCCAAACTACGAATAAAGACCATGGTGAACTTTTGAGAGGAAGAAGTTTAACTCAAAATGTAAAGCTAAGAGGGGAAAAATGCATAAATGGAAGGTACTTATCCTAATTCAGAATGTATACTTAATCCTACACCTATAACTATTATAAATATCTAAATTAATAAATCTTATATATATCATTTTAAAAATTAACAGACTTGAATCCAGGACCTTTCAATAGGTTGAAAAAAATTCACAGATCAAATCAGCTTTTCTATTTTATTATGATTATTATTATACTTTTTATTACAATTATAATAATAATAATTATTATTATTAATATTATTATTATTATTATTTGTGAACAAATCTTTTAATCACTAATTTTAGTCACATTTAACAATTTTTAAATATTATTTATGGAAAGTAAACATAACAAATTCAAAAGTGTTTAAAATTAAATATGCTAATGTTGGTTAATAATAACCTGTCAAACTTGCAATGATGAATAAATTATGTACAATAACGAAAGATAAAAATTAAATGAAAACATCTTAACAAAAAAGTTGAAAAAAAAGATGATATTATATTTACGAATGATTTAGAGATTTCTCTAATTATTGATAATGATGAAGTATATGATATTGATAAATATGAAAATTATGTATAAAAAAGTTGACTTTAAATTTGTTTTTTTACTAACAAGCAAACGTGATTTTTAATTTAAATTTATTAAATTAAACTTTAAATATTAAAAAGTAAATGACTTTATAAAATAATTTAACTTTTTTAAAAATATTTTTATGAAACAAGTTCTATATATAAAAGTTCACGAAATCCTTCACGCATTATATTAAAATGCTAACAGTTTTAAAATAGATATGAAGAACCAAGTTTGAGAAAATTTATTAAAAATAAAAGTAAATTATATTAAAATGTTAAGGGTTTTAAAACTGATATGAAGAACTAAGTTAAAAGAAAATTTTGATAAAAACAAGACTAAATAGTGAATTAATGAAAAATTAAAATATTGTGAATTAGTATAATTTAATTATTATTTTTCATCAGCGTTGGATAGGAGGATGTGTATGTGTTACTAATTTTTCTTTTATTTAGTGGGATGATTAGACCGATGCTTAGGTTTATTTAAATTTTTTCTTCTCATACGTCGTATATAAGTCTATAGACTCTTTTGCTTCTCACATTTTTTTTTTCTTGGTTTTGTCTAGTTTCTTCTTTTTTTTCTGTCTCTCATTATCTCATACTCATACTTCCTCAACGATACAAAATATTTTCTATATTTAATAATTTTTTTAAATATTAATAATG
>Ga0099825_1009617_pt1 | contig 10935 bp, 10 predicted proteins | sample SiratroredBW_FD_76838 | JGI IMG/M metagenome (GOLD analysis project Ga0099825, IMG submission 76838) | Root nodule microbial communities of legume samples collected from California, USA - Siratro red BW | ecosystem: Host-associated > Plants > Roots > Nodule | place: USA: California | collected...
ATATATATTTTTTTTAAATTATATATATATATATATATATATATATATATATATATATATATATATATATATATATACGTATTCTTAAAGTAGTTTATATAATACATTATTAATTGAGTTATTCTATATAAAAGTGTATTCCAAATATAAAAACTAAATTAAAATTATATTACGTATAAAAAAATATCTGTTAATAAGTTAAGAGTTTGTACAAAACGGGGAGAAAAAGCTGGATCAATAATATTTTATAAGACTCGATTGATTTAAAAAAGTTTTAAATCACATATAAGAACCGAACTGAAAATTCATATGGCCATGATTACTCATTAAGTAATTTAATCAAATTTTTAAAAATAAAATTTTATGCACTTGCCGAAGTGGTTCCATCAATCACTATGATTATATATTATAATAGTAAAAAAGTAAGAGACAAAGGACACGGAAATAAGCGCGTGGAAAAATTAGGAGGATTCCAACCGACATCCTCAACCTTACATCCTGTTTTCCTACATTTCTTCTCTGTCTTCCTTTCTCTTCCACTCTCCCAATTTCATTTTCCTTCACATTTTTCTTCTTCTTCTACTCTTTCTCTCAACCCTTTTTCCTTTTTTTTCTTCTTTACTTGCATTTTTTTTTCCAGAAAAAAGGGTTTTCTTCCTTGGGAGAAAAGCAAACAATTACGATTAACCATTGCGTTCTGTTTCAGTTCTTCTCAGCTAACGCCAAATTCAATTCCATAGTTACATTCATTCTTTTTCTTCTAATTCAATAATGGACGAGTTCGGTGTTTTGACCGAAAGGTTCGGTCTCAAACCGCAAGGAAAATCCGCTCCAATGGCCAGGGCGTCAACAAAGCGACCTCCAATTGTGGCGGATTCCCAAACACGCCCCAATTCCAAATCCATCCTAAACGGATCCCCATCTCCCCAAAGTTCCTCTCTTGATTTCAATTTTGATTACGGAGTTTTCAGCAGCAGCAGCGGTAACAAAACGCAGCATTTCGACGATATCTTCGGCGGAAACGCCAAATCCAATGGCGCTTCGTTCGACTACGATTCCATCTTCGCCGGATCTAATAAACCGGTTTCCACTTCGCCTTATGTGGATGACATATTCGGTGGAACGCATGCGAAGAGTGTCGGTGTCGGCGTTGATGATCTGCTAGATAAGATTGGTGGATTAAATACAAACACCAACCGTCCGAACTCCAAAACACCTGCTCCTGATGATTTGATCCCTGGCTTTGGTGTTTTCAATAACGGGTAGGGTAGTGAAACTTTGTCTTTAATTCCTTCTAGATTTATAGCATTGATAGTTTAAAGAGCTTGTCTTCCTTCAGAAATTAAAAGGAATTTTTTTATTAGAAATCACATAAACATCTTATAAGATACAGTGGAGTGTACTTTTATGCATCCTAATAAATATATTCTTACTTTTATTCGTTAACTGGTGCTTTGCTTCTGTCATGATGTTATTGATATGAAATGGACTTTGCCAATTACTGAAATCTATAGGAGAATCTGATTGATGCACCTTAATACTTGAATTTGAGAGCTTTTTTTTCATACATGCTATCCTTTTATTTTGTATTGCACTTTTAATGTGTGTGTCAATTGTTATATTCTTTAGTGTTGAGATGAATAAGCCAAGTGCCACTCCGAACAAACCTGCTGCTGCTGTGTCCCACGATGATCCCTTTTTGATATTTGAAACCGCTTCAAACTCGGCGTCTTCAGAATCATTCCTGGATTCGCTGGAGCAGATAACGAAGTCGAATAATTCTAAAGGGTCAAAAGGAAGCTCCCCAATATTGAAGTCCCCACCCAAGCCAATGAGTAAAGGTGCTTTCTAGCTGCATGACACATGACTACCAATATAACATTCCTTTTCTTATATACCACTGGCTGAATTAGGTGTTTTTTTGATGCAGTTAAGTCAAATGTGTCATCAATAGATGAGTTTGAGAGTTTTGCCATGGGTGGAGCACGGACTAATGGTAGTAGTAGAAATGCCAATGTTCATACTGCAGAGACTAAACAAAACTTGTCAGCTAAGATAAACAATGGTAAAAGAGTTCCAGATGTGAAAGTGAGTCAGTCAAATGACGTGGATGATCTTGAATCCATTTTCAGCATGGGCTCTCGATCAAGCAGTGTGCCAAAGTCAAGGACTCCAACCACGGTAAAAGCAATTAATATGATGAGCTTGAATGATTTTCGATACCCAGATACTATATTCAGTTTAATTTTTATGGCTGATGTGTTACTGAGGATCATGTGTATAATAAACCAGATGAAGAACAAAGGGAAACCTGAGGTGTCACCTAGAGTTCCATCAGGATCCCCAGCCAGTGCGATGAAACCTCCCACAATGACCTCTTTTGATGACCTGTCACTGATTTTTGGTGGTAAGGTCTTTTTAAATTTAGTGATTCCTACTACAGTGAAGTGATTTTGTGGTCAAAAGATCATTTTTTTTTATTTTGTTTTTGTAGGCTCCCCATCATCTGAATTCCAGGAGGTTGAAGGCGAACCTGAGGAAAGACGAAAAGCAAGATTAGGACGTCATCAGAGGGCACAAGAACGAGCGGTGTGTGTTATTATTTTATCTCTATTTCCTTTAATAAGGAAAGGGAAGCTCATCAATGCAAATTATACATCATCTTCTTATAGCTTCTTAATATTTTGTGACATTGTATTTTCTGAAATGGTTTAATAGTCAAATCTTTAGCCTAATGATGTCTACGGTGACCAGTATATGATATTTTTGCATACGTTTCTTTAAAAGAACATACGGAGTCTTCCTTGTTCATAACATTACAGGTTTTATTGAAATGAATTCTCATTGAATTTTTTTATTACTATCATATTTTCAGTTAAAAGCAGTGGCTGATATGAACCAGCGTGATATTCAAACTAAGATGGAGCAAGAAGAGAGGCGGGTAAGCAAGTTTTTTTTTTTTTTGGATTTGTTATTTATTCCAAGGATAATCATTATATAATATCCATAATTCTTTTGTTCTTATTTTGTATATATTTGTCAAATTTTCTTTGCATGACCTTTTTATTTTAACTTGTCAGAGAATTGCTGATAGTGCGGATGTTCAGATAAAGCGCTGGTCTGCAGGGAAAGAAGGCAATATGCGGGCATTGCTGTCAACGTTACAATATGTAATACTCTTTAACAATCATTACTATCAATTGATAATAATTCATTTCACTTTAGTGCTTTTTTCAATATACCTCTTTTCCGCTGTGATTTAATTAGCATTCTTAACAAATATATTGAGCAGAGTGATTAAATACCGCCAGTACACAGTCTTAAAAATTGGAAAAACCATACTGGTCAATCACAAATAGTGGTGAGGAGTAGCCAGCTCCAAAAATGCTACAGCAAGATTGAAAAAAGAAATCTAATTATAGATGTATTCATAATTAATGATCTAAAGTTAACTACACATACACATCAATAACAACAAATAAAGGAATTGAACAACCCGAAACCTGTGTTATAGAACAACTAAATATTGAAATTCGATTACAAGCATTTTATAGGTATCATCGTCATCAATAAGGTTACCCATTGATAAGCATTCTCAACCAACCAAGCACTTCGTGAACTCTCCCTTGAAGGTTAGTTGTTAGTTGAGAAAGACCTTGGCACTTAATTACTGAACAACATCTCATACTACTCGATGTGAGACTTAACACTTCTTAATATCAAGTCTCTATCATAGCATTGAGAGTTGATGTCCTGACAGCTGCACTATATGACACATCACTTGGTCTTTGAAGTAAACCCTCAGCAGGTAGCTCTTTTTGAGACACTGTTAATAATAAACTCTAACCAATCGATAAGTACCCAAGCAATTGGGGAACCCTAAAAGATTAGTTGCTTAGCAGGGAGAATCAAGCCACTTACAATCCATTTGAAGCCTTATCTGCATCCTCTTTGCAGTCAGCCTTCCAATGCATTTATACAAACCCTCGACAGTTTTTGGATCATTTTTTATTCTTGGATTGCTGTTGAAGAATTGGGAATTGAGATAACAGCTTGTTGCATGCAATGGATGATGAAGTAATGGTGAAAACCTCCTTATACTTGTCTTCCTTTCCTTTGAATGCATCTTGAATAGCTTCTTTGGCTCAATCTATAGTTTTAATATATAATCCATTACAGCCTTTTTCTCATTATCAAAACTAAAAAATTGCACAAGGAGCCTCTTAGCCTTAAGAGTATAAATAACATTGCTCCAAAAGGTAGGCATGAACACAATGCTGATTGCTCTTTTTTCGTTTAGCATCTTTGCTATTTTGGACTTCATCACTGATTGATTGAAAGCGAACAAATCTGTAACTATTTTTTTATTTAATTTTTTTAATACGCTACCCCTTGTAATGTAAGGAACGTTGTGCCAAACCTTGCATTCCATATCTATTCTAACCGATTCAAACTTATTTGTGAACCTACTCGTAGTGTTCAAGGCCAATGAGTTGTTATAAATAAGGCTTACAAAATTAATCCCTCTTTGTTATTCTATTGACCCAATCTTTACTCAGATAATACCACCAATAATGGTTTTGCCATAAAAGTCACTAGTAAAAACCTTTCTATTTTGGATGCCAACTTTTATGTTGTTGGTGCATTTTAAGCTATTCCATTGCCAGGCTATATTGAAGTTATTTCCTGTGGGTTTTATCAATGGGTGGGAAGAAAGTGATACAAAGCCGGAAGTAATGCTAACGGTGTTTCATGTGGGGCTAGTGGATGAAGCCATTAATGCTACAGACTTTTAGAGAGGTTGAAGAAAGAAATGAACATGGTCAAAATGGTAGTGAGTAGGCCAGAATAGTGATTAAATCACCGGAAATTGGCCTGGAAAGAGATGGTTCTTCATTTGAGATGAAGACCACCTCTAGAAACTAGGGAAAACAGATATATGTAGCCTGGAATTTGCCAAAAAAAGAGATGAGTTTTCATCTCTCAATGGCTCTTACTCTTTGCATAGAAGCAGAGGCTAGGATTCCACGTTGGAACTGCATGTATGTGAAGGGAAATGAGTCATCTAATGACCTTTCAGATTTCCAATTGTTGCTCACTCCCGGCCCTCTCTCCAACAGCTTTAAATGGCACTATTCAGGGGCAAAATGGGCTTTATCCCCAACAAAGACACAGTGGTATTGAACTGCCATGATATCAGTTGTGAATCGTGTCACCCCATCTGCAACAGCAAGGTTCGATTATATCGGATTCTAGGGATGACATGCCACAATGAATCTACAGCACCACCATTACACAACGATTAACTACTATGGGAAACAAAATGAAACAAACCATTTTGTCCGTTCTCCTTGGTGGAACAATTGTTCTTTTCTAACTTCATGTCCAATTCTTTTGTATCTTTAAAATGAACAACATAAAACAGAATTTGTGTTCTGTCTCGTTCTGACCTGTTTATCCAGAATCTACCCAAGTTTCTTTTGGCATGGAGGCTAGAAACTTAAGCTATTTGAAATTAAATTTAAATACATATTTGAAATTAAACTTAACCCGAGATATATAAATAACTATTAGACTTTTAGTTAAGTGTAGGCTCTGCTAGGTCTTATTTAACAAGAAGGTAATGGATTGTTCTCGTGTCTTTTAATCTTTTAGGGCTAATAGTTAATAAATTAATATTTTTCTCGCCCCCCAAACTTAACGAAATTTGTTTTATTTCATGATTCCATCTTACCATTGAGTTTACATGCAGGTTCTTTGGCCAGAATGTGGTTGGCAGCCAGTGTCTCTGACAGATATGATAACTTCCGTTGCAGTTAAAAAAGTGTATAGAAAAGCAACTTTATATATTCACCCAGATAAAGTCCAACAGAAAGGTGCTACCCTGGAACAAAAATACATAGCAGAAAAGGTTTTCGACATTCTTAAGGTACGCTGTTGAATAGTTATGAAGAAATAAATATTCTTTACCTTCAAGTCTATACCTATTTTTTCTCTCCTAAATGTCTTGATTGTAATTGTACCATATCTAATTTCTACTTCTACCAGATATGATATAACTATACAAGTCCAAAAGAAATCTTGAAAGTCTTAACAGTATAAATAATATCTGACTAATTTTTTTTCCTAAATTTTTTATAATTTAATTAGAATGTACTGACATTGTATTCCAATAATAGATATAATGTTTGAACAATAAATAACTTTAATAATAAATAATTGATATTTGTAGTGATTTTTAATTAGATGAAAATTAAACTTATGTTCTCATTGAAAAATGATGGCAGCGATACTTTTTCTTATATTTATTGTTGTTTACTTGAAAACAGGAATCTTGGACCAAGTTCAATGCGGAAGAGCTTTCTTAGATCCCCTTTGCAAATGTTGTTTTCAATATGAATAGATCTGTTAGCACTTTGCACTGTTGTGGTATCGGCTTGTTGGCTTGCCTAGCTGGTGCCTGATATATTTGTTCTTATGCCGTTGAAGATAACTGCATGAATAGTGTGGCATCATTTGGCAGCAGATTCGTTTTCCCCATGACGTTGAAGGCTCTGCTATGAGTTATGACATCTTTGTTGTAAGTAATAATATTGTTGATGGATTCATGTCAATGTACAAATTCTAAATGCTCAAGCTTCCCTAAAATTCAGCCAGCTCCTAAATTGTGATGACAAGGTTATTAGAAATGCACAATTGCACGCATAATATTCTGTGGGAACGAGTGATGATTCAATTATATACTTGTAACCTGTCTTTTGTACGAATAGAAAAAGTTACGATTGATATTTTTTTTTCCATCTGAATCAATGAGAGATTGCTTGTGATTTTTTTATTTCTTTTATTGAAATGTTAATACTTATTATAGAGGTTTGTCTATTTATGACCCAGTTGATACTCATTCATACCACGAGAAAATCGACTAATACCATTTAAGAGTTATCGAGCCTAAAGTACTCTATTAATTAAATTTTAAGACGGGGTTAAAGTTTCGGGACTGTAATAATATTTTTTACATACGTAAAGTTTGCAAATTTTATGTTTGAAATGCCCAATTTTTAGTGAAAATGATAAAAATAATGTATATAAATGAGAGGAATTCTTATTTTATATGCCAGTTTTATGGAATCAGATTAAATCAAAGTTTATATTTTATTAGACATGTTTTATAAACCTTTCTAACCATGTTTGATTATCTTTGGGATGTTGACAATGTTTTATGCACGTGGGACTTGGCCTAATGTGAGATTTTATGTACCAAAAACATGCACTTAAGCTCATTTGTTACCTAACCTCATTTGTTTGTAGGGCCAATGTGTCATGCTTGCAAATAAGTTTGCTAATGCTGAAAACATTGAGACAATTTCTTAAAATATGATTGAAAAAAGTCGGTATTGAATTAACTATGAGTGAACACAGCAAATAAGAAAAAAAAAACCGTGCAAGAAATGACTTTCTGATTCATTCTTTCCTAAATTTTCATATTTATGAAATGTAAAAGGAAATGACGAGAGTTCACTTCCTGAAAAGAAGGAGGAGGACCATTTTTTAATTCAATTTCCATTTTTTTAGTAATATCCCTTCCATTTGTAAACTACAAATCATTATTGTAATTGTTTGATCCATTTTCTCCACTCAAATAAAATAGAAAACATTTACATCTCTTTTAGCGGTGAGATTTTCCATAATTAAGGTCAAGAGCTTAATGAATAAAACATTCAGCATAACATTTGGAGATACCTTGTCTGCTTTGTTTTGTTTTTTAAAACATGGACGAGTGTCTCAACAACATGAAGATGCACCTGCATGACAATTAAAGATTAACCGAAGTGGTGACTCTTATATTTTGTAAAACTTTTTTATAAATATCTTATGGAACTTATAAACTTTATAAAAAATTTCTAAAAATATTCATTTCTTATAAATTTATAGAAATTCAAAGCAAAAAAATAAAAAATTGCCCCTCGGAATCAGTTTTCTGAGGTGGTACTGAACAAGATAAACCTAAACCTGCTGTGTCTATGTAACACATAAAAGCGCATTGACTCTCTGGAAAGTGGTCTGAATCACTGAGGTTTTCATTCATCTTCAATACCATATTAAAAAAATTGAGTATTTCTGGCATTAATATCTGACAAAATTCTAAATAAATGACTGTCTCATACAATTTAATAGTTTGTCTATAAGTACATCCAATTCACAGATTCCTGTACAGTGTAACTGAAATTAATCACTCTTGGACAATAGATATTTAACAACCCTATTAAAAAAATATATTAAATCAATCTCAATATGGCTCATAGTTAAGGAGTATTGGAAGTGTGTGACTGATACAAATAATGGTAAAAAATGTGATTATTAATAATGTGGTTTTCGCTATTATAATAAAACAAATGAAAAGAGTGATGGTAGTATATTATCATTATTAATAATAACAATAATAATAATAATAGTGATAATAATTATAAATAATAATGTGCAATGAAAGTGTGCTGAGAGTAATAAAAAAAAAGAACATTTTTTTTCTTTATTTGTTAATCAGCTTTCATAATAGGCTATATATATACTATTTTTTTATAGGTACACTAAAAAAGTCCTAAAAGTATATAAGAAAATTACCATTATATGATGATATGTTTTTTTAGATTACAGTTGTTTCTTATAAAGGACAAGCGTATTTTTTATTTATTATAATTTAACATAGAATCTTAATAGAATTATTCATTTAAATTTGAATTAAACATCATCAGAATTCATTAACACACAAATAAGATTTGATCAACTTGATTTCTTAACATAAACTTCAATTATGTGTAATAAATTATAGAATAAAATATAAAAAGTAAAATTCCGAAATATTTTTAGCATATACTTTGAAATAAACTAATTACTGGAACTTAACTTTATACACTTCTTTCTGGTAGCCAATCAAGCTATAATTATCCTTTCAATACATTTATTTTAAATCTAACAGTTAACCCTTTAAAGTAGACCTGGTGACTATTTTTAAGGAGAAATCTGGCATAATTATAAACCTTAATCTCTTCAAAACATTTTACAAATACCCAGCTGTTATTGTCTTTCCTGATTACTAAGTTTTTAGAAGTGAATTATGACCATATTTAATGTTGTAACAGTGCATATTAAATGTTTTGCTTCAAAAGATTATTATACTGAGGAGTGCTGAAATTTTTTTCTCAAAAATTATAGAATTGTTTGAGCAAAATTGTAGATATGAACATGCATGATGCATTAAGTTAAGGCAATTACCACTACATATGAATGAATATGGTTACGGAGGTTGTGGGGTTGCAGAGTTTAATGAACAAAATGGTCAGATGGCAACACTGTTGCTTATCTTCACTCCCTTTATTACTTTTAAAACACTGCTCAGTTGGCTTCTGCATGCAAAATAAAACTCACTCTTCATCACCATAATGCAATGTAATGCATATATATATATATATATATATTATGCATGCCATAATGTATATATAGACACACACACAAAGCTTTTGATCTTTCCTAGTCCTATCTACTTTCAGATGAGTCCATTAATGATTAAAGATCCATCCGTTTCAAGTTTCATAGCACAGTGAAAGCGGTTAGCGGTGGAGGAGTCAGCCATAATTAATTCAAGGGTTGAAGCTTGTCCGAGGGAAGAGGTGAGGAAATTAAAGGATCAGTGACAAAAAAGCATGGAAGTTGGCATACATAGGTTCAGATAATTATATATATACATGGCAGATAGCATGCAGTGTCGTTGTTTGTATCAGAGTGAGAGGTTCATGGATAGTCATGACATGGATTCATATAACTGTACACCGTTTATGGAGATTCCACACCACCGATCACACCAACTTTGTCGCATTCTTTAAGCTTTTCGAATCCATTATTCATGCATGCACACGTACCTAAAGAAATCACTTTTTTTTTTTCATTTAAGAAAAACATTTATGACATGTTTGAAATTATGGTGACATGTTTGAAGTATATAAAAAGCGTGAATTTAGAAGAGTAAAACAACTGCAGAAAGTAAAGAATTTGGTAAAACAAAAACTAGGTTGTTATGCTTTAGTAAATAGTGTTGGGTTTAATGTAATCGAACAACTGATATAAGAAAATGAGTTTTAAGAGGACAAATCCTCTTTAATGTACTTCTAGACATGAAGAGTATCGTTTGTCTTCTTTGCAATTTGAAACAAAAACATATACATCAAAATCAATCTAAAGACGAATAATTAGAAGAATTATAACAGCTTTATCGAATACTAAAAACAACACTTATATGAACGTATTCTAATTACATTAATTAAACCCTTTATGAAGGAGGAATTTTATCTATGCATAATTAACCATGATGCTAGAGAAAATGATGAAAAAAAAAAATTGCTCCGAATAGAATTCTTTGGTTATGGAAGTCATTAAAGTTTTCTATCTCCAAAGCACTCTAGTTATAGAATCTAAAAGTGTGACCCTTTATCACTCTTCAAGTCCTTTTATAAGCAGTTTTGTGAGCCTCAAGTTTTTTTACTCACTTAAGTGAACTGCAACAAATTTCAGAGCCTTTAGAACTAGGTAAAAGCGACTTAGTAAATTAAGTGAATTTTGATATGAAAAACTCCTTTAAGCGAACAAACATGCCTTATTCTTTAAAAAAAAAAAAAAAGTTAACTGTCAAAGAAACCTTGCATTCTTTATTGTCTCAAAAAAAGTGTTTGTTATCATCTTTCAAAAAAAAAAAAAAAAAAAAAAAAAAAATTCAAAAAAAATATAAAAAAAAAAAAAATACAAAAATAAAAAAAAAAAAAAGCTATAAATATCTTTTTAACTATAAAATATCTTAAATTTGTATGTAATTCATTATAACTAATAGTCTTTTTAACAGCTTATGAGACAAATATCACTCTTCAAGTCCTTTTATAAGCAGTTTTG
>Ga0099825_1009618_pt1 | contig 10935 bp, 2 predicted proteins | sample SiratroredBW_FD_76838 | JGI IMG/M metagenome (GOLD analysis project Ga0099825, IMG submission 76838) | Root nodule microbial communities of legume samples collected from California, USA - Siratro red BW | ecosystem: Host-associated > Plants > Roots > Nodule | place: USA: California | collected...
CTTTAAAAAAAACCTCCCATTTCTTATATAAAATTAAAAACAGAAAAAAAAAAAAAACTAAATAAAAGAAATTTATTAATACAAAAAAAAAAAAAAAAATTGTGATAACCTTCAAAGTCCGATAACAACAATAACTATTTTATTTTGATCTTCATAACTAATTAGTTTATATGCAAAATAATAACAATAATTCTTTAAATCATAACGTTAGTTAAAATCTCACCTTAAATAACTCACTAGTTTTTAAAGTTTAACAAACGCCGTAAAAAGAGAGTGCAACTGATAAAAGAAGATCAGAGTTGGAGTCAACAATTCAGTCTCCATTTCCCAACTACCAAGGGCTAATGTATCTGACTTTTGATGTTTCGGGCTAATGTATCTGACTTTTGAATTTTCTAGTCTCATGTACCCATGATTTGCGGAGATTAATAACTTGACATGAAATAATATAGGCTGTTTTTTTAAATATACATATAACAGAAAAAACAAAATCTGGCTACGAAGCTTGTGTACGTTGATTACCCACAAACTTGTGTGAATCGGAAGCCTTTGTAATGAATTATTTTAATAAAATTAAATTACTGTAACCGATTTTATTTACTTGATAAAAATACTCAAATTTATAAAAAAAATAAAATTTAAATCTAACTCAATACACAAGAGTTTATTATCTTATAAAAATGTTATACTTTATTTATACATAAGTTATGCATATTAAAGAAACATCCACCTAACGATAAAGATACTATTATTCATTTTATTTTATGATTTGATTTGTTTTTAAATGAACGGTAAATCTCTATTTTTAATAGCATGCTTCTAAATAATTATAAACAAACGTCTATTTATGTTTTTTCGATCCAACTGCCAAATTTCTCTATCAGTTCATGATAAACAAAGGTTCTAGTACCAAATTTGTCTAAGTGAATTTTATAACAACATATTAATTGTTACTAACTGTTACAAATATAACTGTTACAAATATTGAAGTTATTGTTATGGTAAATGAAACTAAATAATTTAATCCTCTATGTTTAGTGAAGTTTTTTGTTTTCTTTAACTAACATATATTTTATTACAAGATTCCAACTTAGTGTGAATTAGACTGTCCCATTATCAGTATTCAAGTCATTATTGGATTTTAGTGATGATACCTCTAAACATCACTAAAAGTTATATTTGGTGTGATGAAGAAATATCTATATTTTACTACTATCCGATTCTTCTTAAAGTGTCATACGTTTTAAAGATGTTTTTTATTTATATATTTTTCAAAGTTCAAAATAATATTAATTAATCTTTTATCATTTATATCCTTATTTTTTTTATTTAATTTCTTACTAGTTTATATATATATATAAATAGAAAATTTTATAAATAGTTTAGTAAAATGAATAAATTAATTATATTTTTTATTTTATCTAAAAGAACGGTAAACCACAATTAAAAAGAATCCCAGTGTTTTTTCTAGTGATAATAAAAATAAAATCAGTAATAAAATGCGACAACAATTGTAATTTATTCATCAATATTAACAATTCTTTAATGTTCTTAAAGACAACAATAACATGTCTGATTAATTCTATAACATTTTTGGCTTATCTATATAAAAACATCTCTTTCTTCTTATGTAAAGGTATATGTACGTCCAAAACAACTAGCGGCACGGCACAAATATAACTGCAGTATAAATAATTATTTGAAGACAGAAAATATAATTTTGAGAACCGTAATAATAATCACGTAATAATTTATTTTTAAGGATATTATAATTATTATAAACATAAATTTTGTATTTATAGAAAAAAAAAGAGAAAATGAAAAATAAAATAATAATTACGAAATGGTTATAAGAATTTGTTGGGATTTACATGCCTTCCCTTCGTTTAAGAAAACAACCTTGCACTGATTGCTAGTGATTTCTCTAGTCTTTTCTCCCTCATTTCCCTTCTAAAAAATCGTGCCGCTTCCTTGCTTTGCTTTCTGACACTGGAAACAGAAAACGAGTAATCATGGTGAGTTTGTTTCAACCAAAATGACGTAACAATCACCAGCATCACACTCTTTGATGCACCACCACCATTAAACCTTCGAAGATCCAAACCTTCCACTCTGTACTACCAAACCGTAACTGTACGCAACGCACTTCTAGACTCCTGTCTCCTTTTTTGGGTCAATTAAGGATATTTTAGTTTTAATTTAATTTCTAGGCCTTTACTAATTCCGAAACATTTCCTGTGAATTGCAGAATTGAAGAATGGGAAAAACATCAAGCAGAGAATGGACACGGATCTATCTCATCTACGGAATGGATCAGTGGCAAACCTTCGTCTTTCTTCTCTGTCAAGCCATTTTCTTCTCGCTTCTCTCAGTACTCTACCTTCACTACTTCAACCAAATCGCCAGCCTTTTCGAGACCCTTCTCTCCATCTCCCCCGTACACCGCGGCGCCGCCCGCTTCGCGGCAGGGTTCACCGGCTCCGTCACGGCGCTCTCCGCCCTCTGCCTCTTCTACGCGGCGGCGAACTTTTTCTACTCCGCGGTGCCTCTCCATTCTGAGATGGCTCAGCGCATGGTCGACACCGTCGATGAGTGGTCCACGGTGCGCTTAGCGCTTGACCTTGGCTGCTGCGGCCGCGGCATTTTGCTTAATGCCATAGCCGCCCGCCTTAAAAAGGAAGGAGGTTCGGGTCGGGTGATTGGATTAAGCGGTCCGAGTAAGGCCGGGTTAGCAGCGACGCTTCGGGCCGCTAAGGTAGAGGGAGTGCAAGAGTATGTGACATGCCGAACAGGGGACCCGACAAGACTGCCGTTCTTGGACGGAAGTTTCCACGTTGTCGTGTCCGGGACGTTTTTACACACGGTGGGGAGGGGGCATAAGGCGGAGGTGGCTGCGGCGGAAAGGGGGAGGGCGATGGCAGAGGTGGTGAGGGTGTTGAAGGAGGGTGGGGTTGGGGTGGTGTGGGACCTTGTGCATGTGCCGGAGTACGTGCGGCGGTTGCAAGAGATGAAAATGGAAGACATAAGAGTGAGCGAGCGTGTGACTGCGTTCATGGTTAGCAGCCACGTCGTGTCGTTCAGAAAGCCCACTCAACACGTGCATGGTCCACCTGAGGTGAGGTTGGATTGGAGATTCTGCTGACGTGGGGTAATGATCATATATGCAAACAGAACAACCATTTTGTATTTTTGTCTCTATTTTTCGTTTTTGTTTTCACTATAATTTAATGAAGGGGAAGTAAAAGTACAACTTGGTTAGGGAGGCAGGCAAAGTCCAACCATGTAAATGAGTAAGGTTGGATATAGTTTATATTATGGTTTACATACACTCAAACTTTAGTTTGTGGAGTGCAAACTAAATTAGTTCACCAATAAGTTTCATACAATATTATTATATATTTACATGTATTTAAATTTAATTTTGATTTTCAATTTCAGATTGTGACTTGAAAAGGAAGAAGGAAAAATATTGTCGCGCTAAACATATGATTTAATTAGAAGTAAATGAATTATACTTTTTAAAAAATAATATTCCCATATAATCATATTTTTTTTATGGTTTTATCACACTTTTTATATAAATATTCTCATGCAAAAGTGAAAAATCTAATTTTCACTAATTAAAATAAAAATAATTATTTAAAAAGAGTCATATTTGTTACTATTAAATCATTTATTTTGAAAACTAAAATATTCAACAAAAATATTACATTGCTCTTTAATTTTTAAAAACTTTTATGTAAATAGCCTTAGAACTTCTTAGTGTTTATTATTTCTTCGTCTTTTTTATAAAACAATTGATTTTGGTACCCAAATTGAGAAACATCATTGTAATATTTTACCTACTTTCTTTAACAAATATTCGTTTAATAATCTTAACATGTTATTGAAACTGAGAATAAGCAGCTACATATTAAGTCTGTATTATCTGCGGCTCATTTTGTATAGACACATAAAACTAGTCATTATTTTTTTTTATTTTCTTATTTTTATGTTCCTATTTTCATTAATGATTTGTGCTTAACTGCATATTATTTTCTCAATTTCCCTGTTCGGACTTCATTTACCATAAATTCGTAATTTTATTTAATTCAGATCTTCTAAGCTAATTATATTATTATTTTCAAGGCAGCTTTGGAATTTTATTGGGCTTGGAAATTAATTCTGGAACTGAAGAGGAGTTATCACATGATCAATTCTTATTTTTAGTTTTATTTTCAGTTTTTATTCGTTGGACTAGAATTGAATAAATTTGGGCCAATTAGGTTTAGTGTTGAACACTTATTTAGGTCTAGCCGCGTGTTACAAAAAGGAGGAGAACAGAGAAGCATACAGTTTTTTATTATCTCCTTTTGGGATTTAGTTCATTTTCTCTCTCTAAAAAAATTGGTTCTGTATTTTTTTTTTCTCTACAATTACGTTTTGTTTTTGTTTCAATTCAATTTCATTTTCTATTTTAATTCAATTTTGTTTTCTATTTTAATTCCGTTTTGTGTTTAATCTTATTTTGCTTTATTCAAATTTAATGGAAGGCTAATTTATAAGATTATCCTTTTGATTCAGATTGCAATGAAGCTTTGAGGCTGTTGTTGTGTTATTTTTGCTCTCTTTATCTCTTAACACTTCATCATTTTATTTTTGTGCTTAATTATTTTACTGGTTTATGCTTAATGTTTTAGTTAATATGAAATTCGTGTCTTTGTTCATGCTTAATGGAGTGAGTCACAAGTAATGAGTCATTATTTTCCCTTATTTACTTGTCTTTATGTATATATTTTTATTAGTGATTTGTGTTTAACTACCTATTATTTTCTCAATTTCACTGTTTGGGTTTCATTTACCTAAAATTCGTAATTTTATTTAATTTAGATTTTTTGAGCGAATTATATTATTATTATTTTTAGGGTAGCTTTGGAATTTTATTGGGCGTGGAAATTAATTCTGGAATTGAATAGGAGCTGCCACATTAACAGTTTTTATTTTTAGTTTTTATTTTCAGTTTTTATTCGTTGGACCAGAATTGAATAAATTTGGGCCCATTAGGTTTAGTGTTGGGTACTTCTTTTGGTCTAGCAGCCTATTACATAAGGGGCGAACATACAAGCAGACAGTTCTTTATTATCTACTTTTGGGATTCAGTTCGTTTTCTCTCTTTGGAAAAACTGGTTCTGTATTTATTTTCTTTTCTATTCAATTAAGTTCTATTTTTGTTTCAATTCAATTTTGTTTTTCTATTTTAATTCAATTTAATTTTTTTATTTTAATTCAATTTTGTTTCCTATTTTAATTCTGTTTTGCGTTTAATCTTTGTTTGCTTTATTCAAATTTAATGGAAGGCTAATTTATAAGATTATCCTTTTGATTCAGATTGCAATCAAGCTTTAAGGTTGTTGTTGTGTTATTTTTGCTATCTTCCTCTCTTTACTCTTCATCATTTTATTTATGTGCTTAATGCTTTTACTTGTTCATGCTTAATATTTCAGTTAATATGAATTTCGTGTCTCTGTTCATGCTTAATGGAGTGAGTTACAAGTTGTTGGGATGGAATGAATGCTGTATGCGAGTGCTTAATTTGCATAAGGAAAACTTGTGTTAATTCTCGCTTAGTTAATTAATTCGGGTTGGAATTAGGGTTCAATAAGTTAAGCATGAATTTTTGTATTCTGTGATAAGCTTACTGCAATCTAATCAAGAGGGTAATTTAATTCAGATAAGGAAATCTAATTTGGTTGTTGGATTTTATTTTATTTAATATTTCACGAAACCGTCCTTTCTCTTCGTATGTTTAATTCTTTGATAGGAACTAGGTCCTTGGGAGACAACCTAGGAGTCACTTCCTAGTACTGCATTTAACTCCATTTATTTGACCAGATACGACTTTGATCAATGAGTTGTTGGGAAGGAATGAATGATGTATGTGAATGCTTAATTTGCATAAGGAAAACTTGTGTTAATTCTCGCTTAGTTAATTAATTCGGGTTGGAATTAGGGTTCAATAAGTTAAGCATAAATTTTTGTATCCTGTGATAAGCGGACTGCAATCTAATCAAGAGGGTAATTTAATTCGGTTAAGAAAATCTAATTTGGTTGTTGGTTTTTATTTTATTAAATTCAATTATTTCACGAAACACCCACCCCCTCTTTTTTCTTTGTGTTTAATCCTTTGACAGGAACTAGGTCCTTGGAAGAAAACATAGTAGTCACTCCTAGTACTGCATTTATTTGGTCGGATACGGCTTCGATCACACGCCTTTTCTACTAACAACACATCCAGAGCCCAGGATGGGTGACAAGCCTCCAGCCGAATAGGTGAAGAGGCTTTATTATGCTCATAACATTTCTCGTAATGACTATTAAAGTCGTTTCAAATGTAATGTTTACATAGCACACCTTTACACGTGCCTCAAGTTTATTGGTTTTCATTCTATAATTCAATTTCTTTAAATTGTTATTCAAAGCTATGACTTTGTGTTGAGATGTTTTTGTAACATATATCGAAGTCCTGAAGTTGTACATTTTTGTAGGCCGAATTAGACGTTCCTCGAAGATTTGAAGAGGCACACCTTTATAAGCCCAATTAGGTTATGCCCCGTAGTTTTAAGGAGGTACACCTTTATAAACCGAATTAGGTTATGCCTCATAGTTTTGAGGGGACACACCTTTATAACCGAATTATGTTAGGCCTCGTAGTTTTAAGGAGGCACACTTTATAAATCGAATTAGGTTATGTCTCGTAGTTTTGGGCGGGCGTACCCTTATAACCAAATTAGGTTATGCCTCGCAATTTTTAGGAGGCATACCTTTATAAACCGAATTAGGTTATGCCTCGTAGTTTTTAGGAGACACATCTTTGTAACCAAATGAGGTTATGCCTTGCAATTTTGAGAGAACATACCTTTATAACCTAATGAGGTTACGTCTTGTAGTTTTGATCAGGAGACACACCTTTATAACCGAATGAGGTTATTTCTTGTAGTTTTGAGGAGACATACCTTTATAACCGAATGAGGTTATACCCTGTAGTTTTGAAGGGGGCATACCTTTATAACCGAATAAGGTTATGTCTCGTAGTTTTGAGGAGACACAGATTTATAATCAAATAAGGTTATGCTTCGTAGTTTTGAGAACACCCACCTTTATAACCGAATAAGGTTATGCCCCATAGTTTTGAGGGGTGCACCTTTATAAACCTTGTAAGAGAGATGTTAATACCATTCAAGTATATTTTTTTCAAGGAACATATATTTATGAAAGAGTGCAAACTCTATAAAGAAAACCCTTAAACTTAGAGATAAAAATGTAATGCAAACCAAATTAAAATAAATAATTTATAAATAAAATCAGGAGATGTCTTTCTTTACAAGGAGAGTAATGTGTATTAAAATGAGTCTTATACAACATAAAATTATCATGAACAATTTTCTAATAAAAGTTTTCTAATCTATTTTTATAAATGTCTTCTTTAACCATATATCCACAACCCAACAATATTTGAAAAACATTTTAGTTTGAGTTTAAGAGGGGGTTGAATTGACCTTTATAAAACTTTGACCTTTAAAACAGTTTAAAAACATTTAACAAGACTGGATGAGATTTTGAAAAGGTTTAAAAGTACAATGAAGATTTTAAAAAAACTCAAGCTCTAGGAATTTTGGTGCAGTACAGAAAATAAACTGATTTAAATGCGAATCAACTGGTTTATTTTCTAAAGAATGAATAACAGTTAAGGCAATGAATGAGCAACAACTATACAACACTAGAAATTAAGTCACAACAATGTAACAAGACAAAAATAATACATAAGCAATTTAGAACAGTTTAGTTTTCAATCAAAGATACACCACACTAATTTTATAGGAAAATATCAAGACAATCAAGGCTAACCTATGTATGTGAGAAAGCACATACTGTAGTGAACAATTTTAAAAGTATAGTAAAAACCAAATTTGATGATGTACAAAATTAAGAACAATTTATGCAATAATCACTCTTGAGCTAACCAAGACAATACATCCACACAATCACAATTCTGATATGAAATTAAACCAGCACAAATTCTGTAGAATGTGTCACAGAACAGTATGTAATTAGAATCTAATATACAACTATAAAAACAGATCTAAAAGCACAAATTTATACAGCAGTTCAGGTTCAAATATTATGCAGAAAAATTGTTAATCATGCAAATTTTGATATAAACAACCAGATCACAAAAGAACTCACAATTATAGAATCACAAAAGATGAATCAGTATACCCAACAATTCAAACTTGACTACAATGAAACAGTGCAGATTTGGAGGATCAAGATTGAAAAATAATTTCTTCAATTAAGATCAAATTTAGGTTCCAATTTATCTTCAAAACCAATACTAATACAAAACACATTTTTTAACACCAAATTAAACAAAAATTAAAGCAATATGAATGCAAACATAATTTGTGATGAACTGGACAAATATACTAAATGGTTCAATTCTGCAACATTATCAAGAACCAAAACAAATTATGCACATTTAAAGTGGGCAGCGCAGAACAACACAAGAAATTAGGAGAAGTGATGGAGTACGCCCCAACGACATTAATCAAAGAATAAAGAGGACAAAGAGCCACAGGGAGAATTAAGAGCTTTCCAGAAGATTGTGCTCATCTCATCCTATTTGGGCTTTTAATCAGCTGCTTGGGACCAAATACAAACATGAAGAAATCCCTTTGGAGAAAATAGAGTATTAGGGAGAAGTCCTCTAATTTGTATAAATTGTTTAGAATAGTTTAGAATAATTTGGGCCTTGTATTTGGGCCAAGTAGAATAAATTTGGGCCTTGTATTTTGGGCTATGTAGTGTAAGTTTGGGCCTTGAGGTCCATAAATAGTCTTGGGCTTGATCAAGGAGTCCAAGCAGCACAAGGAGTTCTCTCCTTGTGCCACTTGTCACACCTTGTGAGAGCCTTAGAGTGCAAGCTAGGTTTGGGAAGCGTGTCATAGAAGTAAGCGTTAGAAGCTTGTCTTATAAGCTAGGTTAGAAACTTGTCTTATAAGCTAGGGTTTCTAGACCTAGCTTCTCCCATACCCTACCTAAATAGCTTGTATGGGAAGCTAAGTAGCTCATCATTTCTTCTACAAATAAGGGGTCTAGGAACCTCTCTTGTCAACTTGATTTGAGTAATGAAATGCTGCCAAATTTTCAGCACATTGCCTTAAGTTTCACATTGAGTTTCTTCTCCTAGAAGCTAGAAGCTCTCTCTTGAAGGTTAGCCTAACCTTCTTCAAGGCTTTCACTATCTTCTTCACCAAAACCGTATCAAACTTCCCTTGCATGCTTCCTTCTATGGTGAATTCCTCCACATCCATTGCTTCCACATCATGAGGAGCTCCTTCCATCCAATGTGTTCGGTGCAAATGGCTTGAACATGCTCTTCATCCATTGGAGCGTGAGCTACAAGCTAAAGCGCAAGAAGGGTCAAGAAAAAGGAGGCACAAGCAATTTATACTGGTTCACCCTTCCTCAAGGGCTACGTCCAGTCTTCTTTACCCCACTAGTAAAGAAAGTTTCACTAAATCAATCAATTGTACAATTACAATTAATCACACAATTCTCACACCCCGCAAGAACCAAGAACACCACTGAATTATTGAAACTACATCCCGCAGCCCCAATCAATTCAGCAACAACACAAGGCTAAATCTTATAGCCCACACTCAATGTAATTGTTCAAGAATTATACAAAATTACAATGAAACAACACAAATATTGAATCAAACAGGTTTAAGAAAGGTTGAGAAAACTCCCTGATTGACGCGACAAGAGAGGCCTGTACACAGTCTTGAAGAAATCCAATAGCAAAGTACTTTGATCAAGATTTCTTCTTCAAGAAAAAGCCCCTTTTAATTTGATCGAGAAATCTCTAGCTTTCACAAAATTGTTTTTCTCATAGTAGTTCTCAATTGATTCTTAGAATAATTCTTAGTTTCGCATCTCTTAATGGCGCACATTAGAAAACCTTCTATTTTTATAAGAGAAAAACCCAACCAGTTTTTGGAAAGACTGTTATTTAATTATGTCTAGGGCACAAATAAATTGATTTCAATTAACTTGAAATCGGTTTATTTTCCAGTACCGTATGCTTAAAACTGTTTTTAGCTAAAAAATTTTCTTATGCTTTGTGGTTTATTTTAATCATTTTAGACCATGTGCTAGTGAATTTCTCCTTAGATGTGCATAGGTTCTCTTTCATCATCAATCTCACTCACTCACTCTAAGACACAGCCTAAGACACACCTCCAATTGTTTGCTTGCTTTGGCTTGCTTGGCTTCATCAAATTCTTAGCCTTGTGAGAGTACTAACAATATTGATTCAAATATGACAAAAAGACATGAGAAATTTGTGTATGTATAACAAAGAGATTCCTTTTTTTATTTATCTCTATAATAAATTTGACTGTACGATCATCATTCATATAAATATTTTTATTTTTATCACATATAACTATTTCTATTTTGATCACATTTAACTATTTTTGTTTTTGTCACATATAACATTTTAGTGACTATTTATGTTTCTATATTTTATATATTTGTTTTTATGTTTTCCTTATTAATACAATTTCTAAAGAGATATTTATTTAAAATGTAAATTAAACTGAAAAATTATTCAATTCTTTAAATTTTTGTTAAAATATTATTAATGTAAAGTGGATTCAAATTATTTGAAGCTATTTGTGTAAAATTTTCTTTAATAATAAAGTATGATATATATATATATATATATATATATATATATATATATATATATATATATATATATATATATATTTTTTTTTTATATTTTTTTTAAAATATTTTTTATATAAAGTTTAAACAAAATTTTTGAATATATTTGTGTAATTTTTTTTTATATTAAAAAATAATATATATATATATATATATATATATATA
>Ga0099825_1009622_pt1 | contig 10925 bp, 6 predicted proteins | sample SiratroredBW_FD_76838 | JGI IMG/M metagenome (GOLD analysis project Ga0099825, IMG submission 76838) | Root nodule microbial communities of legume samples collected from California, USA - Siratro red BW | ecosystem: Host-associated > Plants > Roots > Nodule | place: USA: California | collected...
ACATAACATTTAAAAACAATTCACAAATAAATTAAATTTTATTTAAATTTTTAAACCATTTAATTATATTTATTTATAAAACATACCCCAACAATTTTATTTGATTTTGCTATTAATTATTCATATATATATTTTTAACAAATGAAAAATACAAATTTTAATTCAAATAAAAATTTTATAATTTATTATAATTTTTTCTTCCAATATCAATTTTAATATAAAAATACAATTATAAAATTGTTATAATAAAATACAATCACTAAATAACAAAAAATAAAATAAAAAAATCGTAATTGATGTATTAAATGTACGAAAAATAAAAAAGGAAAAAGAAAAAAAAATTATTGTCTCAGTGACAAAAAAAAAGAAAATAAATAAATGTTATTTCAAAAATTAAAGAAAAAAATATTTATTAAGAAAAATAAAATATAAAAAAATATTAGTAGGATAAAAAAGTCATAAATAAACTTCATTCGTTATTCAATTTTCAACCAAGAAAACATAAAAAAAAATGGACAAAAAATTGAAAATCGACCCATTTTGTTCGGCCCAATAATTTATTATTTGCCGCTTCCTATTTATGTATACATTCCACTGTTTTTTAAGTGCCTAGGCCTATTTAGCTCGGCCAACAAGTTTGTCTTTTAACACCCGTTTAATATATGTATCGATTTTTCTAAAAAAAAAATACATGTCAACTATATGTCTATGTTTACGTTCTATAGCTCCCTCTCATGTCAATCCAGTAAAGCTAAACTTATGTCAACTTACGAGCATAAGGACATGTCAACTTATGTTTAACTTATGTTTAATGTCATATTCAGTAAGATATGATTGCAAACACAAAAACTCTTTTGCATTATCAGTTTAAATGCTTTGAATTTTTAAGCCAGTTTAATTTTTAGATAACATTTTGATTTTCTTTTGAAAGCAGCCAGGACTTAATATTTATGATGCAAGAGATAATACCAGGTAAGACTTTTTGAAAGGGGCAAAAACTTTTGCACCCCATCAATTTTGGCACCCACCCATCACATAAGCGAAAATACAAAAATGCTCTCATTATTAATTTCTGAAAAATATTTTTTAAAAGATTTTTGGAAAGTATCTTTTGAAACATAAACATAAATTTATGTTCTACAAAATACTTTTTTGAAAATACATTTCGAAAAACTTTTTCCAAAATGAAAATTTTATGTTCCGAGAAATACTTTTCGAAAACATATTTTAAAAAACTATTTTCAAAATATAAATTTATATTTCAAAAAATACTTTTCGAAACTTATTTTTATTTATTTAAGGGGTGCAGGAAGTTTTCGCCTTTGAAAAGTAGGATTCACACGTACGTTTGGTGATGAACTAAGAATTCCTTTTACAAAAGAAAAAAACTAAATTATTTTTACATTGGCAAAAATTTGGCAATTTACAAATGAGGAAGAATAGACAAAGTGGTAAGATAGAAGTGCAAAATGTGAAGTCATAGGAATGAATTCACATTTTGGCATAATGTTGAATCCTATACAAGAACAAGATGATCACCGTCTCTTATAACATCTATGTCATCAATTTGAGCTCCTTCTATGGTCAATATTTTGGTGGGAGAGCAATCAAACTTTTTAGCACCAAGACGAAGCAATTCCTCAAGAGAATCTGGCAAAAACAGAAGCTTCTTCGCACCTTCACCTTTCTCTGGACAACTAAGTGTTATTCTGGCTCCCACTTCCTCTTTAATAGTTTGACCCATTTGAGATGCACCTGTTGAATCTTTTCTACCTGAAAATAAAATCAAAACTCAAATTCACTGTTCTCAAAAGCAAAACTAAATTATCTTTAAATAAGAAGATTTTAGGTCGGCTTTTTTTGTACTTATTTTCTTAAAATGGAATGCAAAAATAGGGTTTATATAGTATTTTTACTAATACCAATTTTTTTTTTCTTTTCAAAATAACTTTTGTCTCTTTACTTCTATTCTATTTTCTTTCCTCCTTATAATTCAAATGTCTTTCATACCACATAACACCACTCATCGTATGAATGCTAGCAATTGCTAAATTTGTTGCAAATACAAAGACTATGTTTAACAAAATTAGCACAAAAACTATGTACAAAATGAAAAACTAGTAACTGAAAATTGTTAAACTAGTTTATTATATTATAAGCGTACCGTACAATTATTACAATTATTCGTTAAAGTACTTTATAAATATAAAATATAGAAACATACATATTAATTTTAAATTTTTATAGATTTTTTTTTCTATAAATCAATCGTTTTAATCGCATATTGTACTTTTAATTGATATATTTTTAATATTATATATCCAATTATTTATCTTAGATTATATTTTGGAATACTTTTCAATCAAATTCAAAATAGAGTAAAAAATCATGTTTAAGGCACTTTCATGATGTTAATACAATAGTTGAAAAGTGTAATATAAAAAAAATATCATCTATCAATACCAATATTTTGAAATTTAATGTCAAAATAATAAAATAAATATTAAACATAAAAAATTAATTATTATCTACCATTATGAATATTTTATGTGATAAAAAGTAAAAATATAAGAAAGAAAATAATTTCTTTATCCTATTAGTTCAACAGGAATAAATCACATATATAATAATAATAATAAAATAACTTATATAGAAAACATTGAAAGAAAAATTAATAAGTAATTAAGGATAAAAGGAAATAAATATATAAAAATATATAAGTTAGAGTTTTGAAAAAAAAAACCTTTACTTTATGAGTGTCAAAAAGACTATATTTGAAGAAGGTAGGGTTTTTTTTTTTTTTTAAACATTATAATCAACTAATATGGTTGCACAAGCTTTTAAGTTAATAAAACAAGTGAGAAGTTAGCTTAAAATAGTTTGCCAAACATAACTAAAATTGTGCTAATTTTATCGAACCGCATTCTGAATTTTTAAGCTTTCAATAAATTTGAGTTTATGTAAACATATTACTAAATAAAATATATTATTTTATTAGAATACCTCATATAATGGTGTATTTATCTATTTCAAGCTATTATTTGAGCTCATGCTCTTAAAAAAAGTGATAATTCTTCAGTTCAACCAGTTAAAAGTTACGTGATGCATGTTTGAAGAAGAAAGTTGTTTAACTTAGCCTAAAATTATTGTAATTATGCATGTACTTAAAGATGATTGGTGCAGTTTTCTTAATTGCAGATTTTTAGTGAAGCTGAGTTAGAAAAGTATGAAAGAATTTAAATGATGTTTACCATAATTTGCAGATGACATGATTCCAAAAAAGGAATTGTGGAAAGGGCTGACCCTTCTTCTTTGATGATTATCAAGCCATGTGAGTTCTTTATTAGGTGGTTTGTTGGGTTGGGGAATGGCTGGTATTGTAGGTTCACTTTGACACCTACCAACAAAGGATGAAATTTGAGGAATACCATTTGTTTTATTGTTGTGTCCAATTTTCTTAAATATGTTTAGTATTTCTTCATGACATTGATGTTCTGCTAAAGATCTTGCAGTTAAGCCAATGCTATCTTGTGTATCAATGTCTGCTCCTAGCTCTATAAGGTACTTCACTATCTCAGCATTTCCCTCACACACTGCAGCATGGAGAAGTGTGGTCATTTTACTACTACTTTGTGTCACATCCCTACCACGTTCAATAATTTCCTTCAGAATTTCTATGTTGTTTTTCTCAATAGCCAATCTTGCATAATCAACTACATCATCAGATGATATTTCTGCACCATTTTCTACAAGAATTTTCATCACAGTTTCATGTCCACCCTTAATTGCTTCCCATAGTGGCGAATGTCCTTCCATGTCTGCATAAATAGAGAGTAGTTAAAGGTTGCACCAACTAATAGGTTCAAGTACCAATACCAACATGCATATATAATGTGAAAAAAAAAAAAATTGTTACTCATAAACCAAAAGGTGTGACAGATGAAATGATAATTTAGCTTTGAATTTTTGTTCCAAAAAAGATTAATGGGACAGATGAGAAGTATTAGAAGTGGACTTTAAGTCTAACTCAGTCTTACAAAACTAGCCAGCTTGTAAAATGAGGTTTGCAGTCTTATAAACTATTAAAAGGTCTTTTCTCTAGTTGACGTGGAATCTCTAATAAAAGTATTGTCATTTGATGATTTATATCCAAAGTTGGCATTCATGTGTTGGAAGGTGTGGACAAAAAGCATGGATGATTTGAAAGCTAAAACCTTTTATTTAGTGGTAATTGAGTTTCCAAAAAGTGTGTACCTTTGATGTTGGGATTTGCTCCATGTTCTACAAGCACAAGTACACAATGTTCATTGCCTTTGCAAGCTGCAATATGCTGTTACATGTGAAAGTAAAGTTTTAAGAGTCCAATATATAGTAGGTTTAAACATATGTGTATGTGTTCACACTAGAGGAAATCATATTTGCTAACCAATGCTGTCTTTCCATTGTTATCTGCTTCAATAGGATCTGAACCCTTCTTTAACAATTGATTCAACAAAATATCATCACCTCTACTTGCTGCAAACAATAAACTAACTGGCAAATCCATTTTGCCCCTAGCCAACATTGCTTCTGCCTCTGCCAAAATTTCATTCATCAGTGGATTCCCTACTTCATGCAAATGCTGCACCAAGGATTAGAACATGTCAAAATAACATTGAGAATCTCCTACATAGGAAGCAATTATTTGCTAGCAGGCTCCTAAACATGATTTGTGATTCTAATCACATTTATAAAATTTCACTTCAACACATATATAGGAACTATGTTCAAGTCATGCAAACAAATTGCACATTATATTATAAAGTACTGCATCAACAAAATATTTTCTAGAATTTGTTCTTCTTCTAAATTTATATTCTCTTATGATCTTTTAAGATGCATATATATGGAATCTCCACAAATAAATATGTCAAGTAACCAACTATTGAAAGGCCAACAAAAAAATCAAAATTTGTTTAAGTAAATCAATACACACACAAAACTAAACAATACTCAGTAGTGTAATTTATAGAAATAAAAAGAAATCTTTCATGAAAGATCCAAAAGTTTTACATACTTGAAGAAAATTGTTTATGATCATTGTTCCATCTCCAACATTTGAATGAGTAAGATTTAGAAATATGGTCCGATTCAAACGTAAGATCTGGCTCAATCGCTTGGTCCGGACTGTGAATAATTGTGGCTTATAACATAAGACTCCTATTTCACCAACTACATCTCCTGGTCTTACTTCTCCAACAATCTGGTATAATTGGATACATGTTTTGTTAGTCATAGAATCAAGTCTTTTCATGAAAGAAAGCAGTTAAAATAAACAAACTTACCTGTTCTAGTCCATTCTTTTGAGTGATAAGATCCTGTTAGTAACCAGAAGATGAAATTTAGCTTGCATGTTTCTCTTTGAAATAAGTTATTAAATAGATAATGGACACGCAAGAAATCACCTATTCAATGTACATTAAAAGGTTAGTCATGAAATAATGTCTCAATTTCACTTTTGATTTCTTAGATTTGATTGCAATAATATTGCTCTGCTTTGTGTTTCTTTGGTTGGTTTTACTCAGATCTTATAAATTTGGAAATCTCAAACGATGTTAAACTTATTGTCAAATCTTATAAATTTGAAAGACATAGTTATTCTAAATACCACTCAAAAGCTTGTGTGTGTGTGTGTGCATGTAGAACACAATACAATAAATTATAACATAACAAAGTAGATAAAAAAAAGGGCAACACAGCATCTTACAGCAGCTCCTGTAATGAATATATAGAAGTCTGTTGGTGCTTCATTTTGCAAAATCACATCTTCCTTTGGAGGAAAATACTCAGCCTTCATCTCTGTGACCTTCAAATTTAAGCATAGTCAAATAAAACGATCTGTTTATTAAAAGTAGAAAGAACAACTACAATCAGATATGCAGACAATTATTCCATGATCCTTTTATTCAACATTATTAGTCTCTCTTATTACAAAAATTCTTAATCCCTGATTCTAAACCAAAGGTCATATATTTCACATTATTTTTCACCCATATTTTAAGTTTTTTTTAACAGAAAATCGGTGTAACACCCTCAAATTTTTGTCATTCTAAATATTTGTGTTTCACCAATTGAAGTAACATAATGCAGCAAAATATGAGAAACACAAAATATTACCAGTTGAAAAAGTAGGTCATTTGACACTCCATGGAACAAGTACACTTTGTCAATAATTGAAAAAAATAGGTAGTGTGAGATGCTAGACTGAATGGCTTTTGGAAGGGAATCAATGATCTCTTGTTGTTGTAGTCCTTCTAAATCAGTTCTATACCTCATAAGCAAATGAGCATATATTTGTTCTTGCAAACGAGCAGGCAAGCGATTCCTATGAGCAAAATTTGAAGCAGATTGAACAGTGTCTCTCTGTTATGCCATGAAAGCAAACATTTTCAATTAAAACTATATAATTACCGAACCTCCTGAAAATGAAAACAAAAGAAATATAGTTTGCATAATGTTTTGAGACTCAGAATTCTCTTCCTTTTTCTTTCCTATAACAAAACTCTATTAGCAAAGTTTTATACTGTGGTCACAATTTTATCCTAGTACTTGATATTGTAGGAGATTGCAGACAAATATGTGGTCCCAATTGTAATCATATTGTATTCATAAAAACATCAAAAACCTTTATATAACCTAATTCATGACCACTAATAATTTCTTAAAACCTTGCTTAAAAGGATTAACTATAAAGAAGGGATGGTGAATGACAAGATACACTTACATATCTCTTAGTTCTATCAGTCCAGTGGACAACCATGTTGGTCATGTTGCCTATCAAGTATGAGGTGAGTCCAAGATTAAACAGCATATACAGAATGGTAAATATCATTTCTTTTGTATTTATAGGATGTAGATCTCCATAACCAACTGATACAAGGGTGGATATGGACCAATATACAGCTACAACATATTTTCCCCATAAATCTTGGTCGATGGCCTTAGGAACAAGTCCAAGCCATGTAAGTTGTGGATCATCTCGTGCAGCAAGAAAAAAGAAAAAGCATGCACAAGCATGCACTGCGAATAGAGTAACCTACAATGGCATAACATCATAAGATAGGTTGTTTTGTCATATGGTCAAAACCTCTACCAAGAAACTGACTGCAGTATAAGTAAGTACTTACACATGTAAGCTTGCAGCAACGCACCCAAAAGTAGCTATAATTTCGGTCCTTTTCCAATCTGACACATTAAGGTATAATGTAAGAAAAATTAAGCAAACTTTGGACCAATTTTCATGACACGTTATAATTTCTTGTCCATCTCTTTCATTTTATATATCACGTATTCTACTATAATTAACTTCACAGTTTAACTCATTTACAAGGGTATATAAGAGGTGTAAACCTTAAATACGAGTTTAAATTTTTCAATACATAAAGTTTTTATATGGTCTTTGCATGCATACTTGTTGTAGCATTGATCACATCTATTCACAGTTTTTCTTATTACACTATTTAAGAGTAGAATCACAATGTAAAACAGTGCTTTAGAAGAATGTGAAATACTCATTCTCCCATACATAAAAGAGGCTTTTCAATGTGTGTCGAAAAATATAATGTGAAATAATGAAAATTTATCTTATATAATAGTTGAGAAGGAAAAGTTTGAGTTATGGCATTACCTTGCAAACATGGCACTAACTCGATGGAGACGCCAAAGTCGGAGAATATTTAAGTAACTATAGAACTGAAGAGGAGGTGGCAACATACTACGAACAACTTCATATGGAACGCAAGCAATGACATCCAAAATCAACCAAGACTTAGCATATCTCAAAGCAATGAGCTTGTGATCATCAACTAATAGATAAGTAGACTTATCAAGGTAAGCAACGAAGAAGGTGAGCACAATGTCAAAGGCGAAAAACCCGTTTACAGCATTGTCGATTATAGCTAGTGCACCCTTTGATTTTTCAAGGAAACCAAATTCAAATGGACATATCCAAGCTGTGTAGAAGACCAATATTAGCAGAAACTTGGTCCATATTCTGCAATATATGTTAACATCACACACATATATATATATTTGTAAACAGTACCATCATATGTACATGTAAACCATTTCTCTCCCTTAACATTCAGTCATTAGATTTTCACCATCTCATGCTTCATCATTTATAACTGTTTGACCTTATCTAACTATTACAAAGACGTCAAATTTTTTATCTAAAATCAACTCAAACGAAGGCAAATGTTTCTGAGAAGAAAAAGTACTTGTCAAACATGGACTAAAATATGCGCAGTAATTTGTTTCTGTTTCTGGTGTACAATGACAAAAAGGTTTTAACCCAAGTTTCTATAAATTATTTTGGACTTTAAAGAGTTAAAAATGCAGTGTGAATGAGACAATGTTAAAATATTGTCTTTACCATTAACATTGCGTTTGTTTGTTGGTTTTGAACCCTTTGAAGATAGCTAGCTACAAAGTGTTGCTTGTAACAAAACCATGCTTTGGAATGCTTGCAAAATGAATGAAATGGACATGCAAACGTGCAGAAAATCTTAATTACCTGTAACGACGATTATATGGAGAGATGATACGACGATCAAGAGTTGGTTTGCGACTACCGTTATTGAGGGCAGAGGCACCGAGAGAAGGAAGAAGAACACCTGTGAGACTGTATTGGCTGCCATCTTCTCTTGCCTCAAGCTCTCCCTCATTGGCAATATCATCACCGTTCTCTTCATCATCACGACCACACAGTCCAAACATCTTCTTCGTCTTCCTTCTTCGGCTTGATGACATCGTTTTCTTCTGTCACACTTTTGTTAGAAAAAAAGGAGAGACACCATGTGTCTCTCCTCTTCTCTACAAATAGGAATTGCTAATAATTCATCTTCTCTTATCCCTTCCTCTTCTTCCCCTCCTGCTCTTGTTTTTGTTGATTGGCGTAGGTTAATGATGCCATTTTTTACTCTGTGGCATCAATGAATCAATCATAAACTAACATTATAAGTGTTTGTTTTATACGATGAATATATATAGAATATCTATGTGTCATAATGTGTGTGTGTGTGTGTATATATATATATATATATATATATGTATGTATGTATACCTACCCTTTTGTGTTTGAAGGATCCAAAAGCTATTTTCTTGTTTGGAGGTTGGTTGCTATTATTAGAAATGCATGTTTCGTAAGGTATCTTTCTGATTAGCCAACATCTGACATGTTTGCATGCTCGTTTGTTGGTTGTGTTACCACTTGGCAGTGCCTTCAACACTGATATAGATTCATGCATGAAGCTATATTTTTGTTAAAATCTTGATTCTTTTGGGATATCTTAACATGCAACTCCAACTACCAACTACACCTAGAAGGGGACCAAATTATAGGAAGAAATTTATTTTGTACAAGGAAAATAAACAGTGTTGATATCAGTTTCCTATGCTATGTTATTTTCTGTGTTAAAATTTGTAGAATATTTTAAACGAATTCACATTTTTAAAAAATAGTTAATTTAGTTATTGACATTTTAAATTTTTAATAATTTGTATTTTTTTATCTTTAATATTTTTTAATTTAATCATATATAGTCTTCTACTTACTTGTTTCACACCTAATTAATTAATTAATTAATTAATGTTTGAAAAGTGAATAATGAGTACGTCATTTATGGGTATCCATTATTTTAAATGAAAAAGGGAAATCATCTTATTAATATTCAGATTTTATTATTTTTTATTAAAAATTTACTAATTCATTAATAATTTAAATAATATATACATATATATAATGTAATATATAATTAGAAATGGTCTTATAAAAGGGCTGGACAATTTTCTAAAACAGGTCTTATAAATAGGATACAAATAATATAACTTTTTACAAAATATCTATTAATCATATTATAAAAATCTACTTATTCAAAATGATGAATTATGTTTTTTTTTTTTTATATTATACAACCAAGAGATATCGAAGCTTTTAACTTTTTGAAAAGTGAGAAGAATAAATAATATTGTATTTTGTTCATTCTTCTGGAATGAAAATTTCCGCAAATTGCCTACAACTTTATATATTGTTGGTTTGCTTTTGCAAAATAATTTTTGGAATCATACAAAAACTAATGATAGAAAGAAAGGATACACTACAAGAAAACTAAAACTAGTTACTATTACTCATTTAACACAATTGAAAAAAAAAAGGTTGATATTAAGTTGTGATTAGTGTCAATTTTATTTTTTTTTTGCCAAGAAATCAACTTGTTAACAATGGCAATTGTTATATTTACATGAGCTTTACGAAAAAAAAAACATTACTAAAATGAGTTATAGGCTCACGTCAAGTGAGACACTATATAATAAATATTAATAATATTTTCTTATGATATTACAGTTTAAGATGATTTAAAATAGACATAATTTAAATATTTATTTAAAAGTAATATTAGTATAGTCATGCTAATGTGACAAATTTCTTAAACTGGTATAATTTTTTTTTTAAATTCTTGAAATGGTGCATTTTTTATTTATTTTCGGATATGGGTAAATCGTGGGCATGATCATTGTAAAGAAATCTCCTGGTCCTATTTCAGGATTTAATATAAGATTAAATGAAAATGAAATCCTGAAAATAGGATACAATTTTAATTTACTATATGAAATTATGTAGCCAAATTTTCAATTAATGAGTTAAATTAATACAGTGGGAATACTGTAAGATCTTAAAGTGGTTAATATTCTTCACCCATTCCTCTTCTATTTTGTTTGGCACATGTGATGCATTGCTAATGTGCAACTAAATACACAGTTACAAAAGTGATTTTATTTATTGATAAAAATTATTGAAATTAAATTGAAACAAATGTGAAGTTAATTTGAAATTAAACAATAATGTGATATTAGTATGAGATATATATATTGAAGTAAATTAAAAG
>Ga0099825_1009625_pt1 | contig 10922 bp, 3 predicted proteins | sample SiratroredBW_FD_76838 | JGI IMG/M metagenome (GOLD analysis project Ga0099825, IMG submission 76838) | Root nodule microbial communities of legume samples collected from California, USA - Siratro red BW | ecosystem: Host-associated > Plants > Roots > Nodule | place: USA: California | collected...
GTTAAATATAGTTTGATTTATGGAAGTTATTTTTATTTTTATTATTTATTTTTTTTGTTTTTTTTATTAAAAAATAGGTTATTTTTTTTTTTTTTTTTTTTTTTTTTTTTTTTTCATTTCAAAATATGCCATTTTAAAATTTCAGAATAAGTAATCAGAATGTATTTTCTTTTCATTCCAAATTAACCATTTTAGGGAGACACCCATCAGTAAATTCTAGATTAGGTCATCTGAGTTAAAGATTTTACTTTTGTCATGATAAATGTGGTCTTTTGATTTTCGTTTATAATTCTTTTTTACTTTTATCAATTATTGTGATAATTTGATTGTCAAAGTTAATGTTCACAATATCATCATAACACTACGTTGTGATCATAACATGTTAATAAAAAATAGTTAAAAAAAGGGTATGTTGATATAACCAAAACGTTATATCATGACATCATTATAATAATAATATATATTGAGATAAAAAAATAACATATTTATACAACTAAAAGTGAAATAATATATTTGTAAAAGATTAGATTTTAAAATGATATATTTATAAGGACTAAATAAACATATTAGTAAAACCAACTAAATCTATTTAAGTATTGTAAGTTCTCAATAATAGTAATAAATATTCTGACAATTGAATAAGATTTAGAAAATAAATTGTTATTGTTAAAAGCTAGGTTTAGTTAAGTATAGAGATTTTTCGATAATGTTATATTATGATAGTTAAATGATATTAAAAAAGTAAATTATATTATTGTTAAAAGTAGTGACTAATTTAACCCATTTTTAAACAAGTAGTTGAAACAAATAATGACAATCTTAGAGGTTTCAAAATGGATCAACCCAAAAAACTTGTAAATATAGAACACATTAGCAAAAAACAAAAAGGTGTAGTTCATAAATTAAAATGTCCTATAGTTAATCTGGCAGGACTACCAATTTTTATATATTTAATGATAGTCACATTACTATGAATAAGATTATCCTCAGTCCAATAGATTGGGAGCAGTACAGAAAAGAAAAACTTAAAACATTGCATCACTTTCTTTATTACTTAATTTGTTTTTAGATTAATTATAGTTAAGTGACACCTAAAATTTATTTGTTCTAGTTTCAATCTCTGGTTTTAAATTTTATTAAATAATTTATTTTTCAATATTAACATAATTTTATTTTTTAAGTCTTAACAATATTATATGTTGATTGTTTTGGTAACATTAATATAAGTGATTTGACAAATGTTATCATGATATATGATAATGTTATGATAACACAGTCAACGTTTAACGATAGTAACAACTTTTTAAAAAATTCGAATTGTAAAGTAAGAAAAAAAAAAGTTTTAAAGACCAAAACCAGCTTCCTATTTATTTTAGAGAGAAAAAATCTCACTTAAGCCTTATTTTTTTAATGAAACATATTGTTGGGATAAAAAAGAAAAAACATTGTAGAAAAATGTTCATTTTACATGGCATTATATTTGTTTAACTATCATTCATTCATTTATTGCATCACAAGCTAAAGCTAAATCACAGAAAGAAGAATAGTCAAGCATTTCCTTGTATATTTTCTTAACAAAAAGAAGTGTATTAATGAAATCTTTACTCCAATTTTCTTCAAAAAGAAATTAAGAGGTAGAATGTCCTTAATGATTTTAGTTTTAATATACTTAGAGTGTGCAAAAAATAAAACAAGACAACTAATTAGAAATAGAACCACCTTAAAAATGCTCAACTTTAAATTATACATATTAATTATTTTCTGCATTACAATTAAAAACCCTTTTAATAATAGATATCTTAAAAATGCGTACTGCTAGAACAATCATGATGTCCACCAAATCTCTGAAATTTCGTATTCAGAAAACCAAGTTTTCTTGACAGAAAACAAAAGACTGAAAAAATGTGCAGACAACATAGGATCATGTGCTACTACTAAATATTGCTGCTTCTTCACGAATACCTCATGGAGTGTTTTTGTGTTCTTTATTTTTCTCCTCCTTCATCATTTTCTGTTCTTGCCATTTTCTTATTTTTGAAATAAACTGCATCATGGCACACATGCATCATTTCTTACGGTTTCTTGAAATCATTTTCACAGCTTGAAGTGAGAAAAAAAAAACTTGTTGATTTTATTGCTACCAAAAAAGCTAGTCTTCATTCAGTGCCCATCAATACTATTTTGACAAAATGATAACTTATCAAGTTTAATTAGGCATTCATATAAAGTATGTGTGGTTCAGCATGTAGCACTCTCATATTGGTGGTAGGTAGTGAATATTTTACTTCACATGTTGCAGACAATGCCCCACAAAAGAAGGAACAAGGAACCAATTAAATATGGCAAAGCAGGAATTAAATGTCTCAGGTTCAGCATTTTTTTCTTCTTGTTTTCTCTACCATTCATTTTCTGCAAGTGAATATAAATAAATATGCACAATAATAGAGTTCATTATGTGACACTTTATTTCAATAAAACATATAATGACTTCTATTATGTGGCAAATCTTGGTTATGATCTTTGCTTTATTTTACCTTAAGCCGCCACACCCATTAAGCCACAAGCACTAATCTTCTTGATAATGTGGATTCCTAATCTAACTGACTAATCAAAATTTTGTAACATGGATTCCTAATCTCATTGACTAATCAACATTTTGTAACATGGATTCCTAGTTGATTACCCGTTACATACATCTCTACTTCATGATCACCAATCATATGGCCACTACATGACTCACTTTTGCTCATATTATTTACATAAGTTTGGCTCTTAAAGCTCAGGTAAGTTATATATAGCTGTCAACAACACTGTTTATGCTAAGTAAACCTTTCGAAAATGCCAATAACTAATGATATGTAAATTATGATGGTGGTGATTAGGGTAATGATAGCTACAATGGTGATGAATTAAGGATAATAAAAAATATGTATTATATTTGAAAAAATTTAGGATGTACAATTGAGATTTTTAAAAGATTAAAATTTTGACTGCATAAGTGTAAGGTCTAAGTTTCTTAAATGAATATTTTAATCAAAACATCTATTTGATGAAATATTGATTTTAATATTATGCACTCAAAAAATTATCCACTACTTTCTCAAACTCTTTTTCACTTTCTTTTAACCTCCACTCTCTTTCAATCATTTTATCATTTGATTTCATAACAAATGTAGAAGCACAATTTATAAGGTTTAATTATTGATGTGCCAATGATAATCACGGATGGTGGAGGAGAGATTTGAAATTAAATGACATTTGGGAATGTCCAACAGGTGACAACATAATTCGAATGTACGATTTCATACAAACTACTCAATCATGTTCTTCACCACTAGCACTTTCCCTACCATAGTGACTATGGTTCAATGTAAATTGTGTTCAATTTATTTACTTCAATTTAAAATGATTTATAAAGTTGATACAAAACAAAATAGTTTATCTATAATGGGCGCATTTTATGTTACTAATAATAGTATGCTTAGCACTAAGTGCTCTATTTCAATAATGGATCTTGCTTGCATAGACAATGCTCATCTAATCACTACCTTGGAAGCTAACATGCCTTCATTGGACAATCCTCTAATAAAAACGGTGATTATGGATTCAAATCTCTAACCCTTTTCTTTCTTTTGAAAAGGTATATTCATACTCACAAAATTGAAAAAAGAAATCCATTTCTATCTGAGTGGGTAGTACTTTTAGGTGAAGGGTATTTTGTTAAAAGAATCATGATTGAAAAAATTATTTTAGCTTTTGTTGGGTTTAAATTCTTAAATAAGAATTGTTAAATAAAAGCAATTGAGGATTTGAGGTTACCAATGCATGCCTTGGTTCTTGTGTAATTGAGAGGATACCCTATTTAAAGGCACGAGAAGAAGTTGGGCCAGTCAATGCTCAACTATACCTAAACAAGAAGGGAGAAAAGGCAAGGCTTAAAATAAGGTCAAAAAGTAGGTAAGGTCAACTAGGGTCACCAAACATTCAACTTGTATGCTTTTTATTTATTTTATTGATTGTGACCAAATGTGTGCAAGCATAAAACAATGAAATGGTTAAGCTTTCCACCACACACAAACCAAAATAAGCTCTTCCCATTTGTCTATGATTGTCCTCACATGGAACCATATTTCCTAACTAAAAATGCTTATTTATTCAGTGGTTTTTAAAAGAAAGGCACCCAATAACTAATAAATATAAATTATGTCAATTGCATTTTCCTCCCTCAATAAGTGTAAGGTAAGTTCCCTTCTCCACTTTGCAAAATCTGGAGTGTTATTAACATGTTTCAGATTAGGACTTTAAAATTTTTTTATTTTATTTATAAAAAAAGTTTTATGATATTTAATGTAGATTTTTAAGTAATATAAATAACTAATATGACATTCAAAAAGGACTTTTTAAAGAAGATTAAGAAAATTCGGTCATATTTAATTAAATTCTTTTACCTTCCAACTTGAGTAGACTATATATTTCTTAGAATGAACTTCATGTAAATTTTTATTAGGATATACAAATATACACCTTTACAACAATTTCACCATAACTCTTGAGACTTTCCTAATCTTTTATTATTATTTGCAGGTTGGTAGATGTGTTTACACTAATCTCTTTTCTCTATTGAAGACAGTATATGTGTATCCCACTTCATAACTTTTTCTATGAGTTTTCAATTAAATAAGAGAAAAAAATATTATTTAATAATGAAGATCATAACTTAAATCTATTTTCACATTCAAAAACAAGAAAACAAAAGTTTATGCAAGGATGACCAGTATAGTTTTAAATACATAGAAAAAAATGATACTTAGTTTTACCTTTTAAATCCAAAATTTGTCATTTTTGTTTTTATTTTTTGATTAACTTTTATAATTTGAACGTTTTCTAAAAAATCACAACGTTTCCTTTCAAACTTTAAACAGTCATGAAGTCTTTTAAATTTTTAAAATAAAAATCTAAACTACAAAATTTTGATTATAAAGTCTTTTAAATGAAATTTACACGACATAAGGTTCCACTACTCTGTCTTTCAATCTATAACTTTTTTTTTTCAAATAATAGTCATTTAAAATTCATTCCAACATAATCCCTAACTCAATTTACTAAATAAAATCATTATCATAAAAAAAATACTGATTAATGGCATTTGACCAATTCACTTGCTTTAAGGCAGTGTTGTTTTCGCGAATGGACGTGCGCGGATGGATCAACAACAGTGCGATTTCTAATAAATAAATTATTATTATAAAATGAAAATCAGAGATAAAATCTAACTGTATGTTATCTTTACAAGAGGGCAAAGACTTGAGGGGAAGTTCTTTATATATATCGTATAATTAATTTATTAATATATATTATAATAAAATAAATATATTTAATTATGTAATATTAAATTATATTAATAATAATAAACTTATAAAAATTATAAAATAATAATATTAATAAAAATAAAAATATTAATAATAATAAAAATAAAATATTAATGATATTAATATTAAAAACTAAAAATAATAATAAAACCATAAATAATAACTATAATAATAATAAAATAAAATAAAGTAATAATAATAAAATTAAAATTAAAATTATAACTATAATTGAAATAAATTTATAAAATAATATTATCATTAAAAATAATAATTTATTTTCTTTTAAAATTATTAATAATTTTATTAATTAATATAATAATTATATTTAAGTTTAAATTAATTTTAACTACAATTTCATCTATTAAAAAATTATTTTATCAATTACACACATCACATCATTCATAAATTTTTGTAAATTTTTCTCAAATCCTTTTATCTTACCCTTAATCTACGTAACAAATCCACCTACTTGCATCTGCACCCTATTCTAAACAAGCCTAAAAAAAAAAAAAATAGATTATCCAAATAAAAATGAATAGCTATGAAAACCACCAAAGGAAGGTACGTTGGTGGGTACATGGGTCCACTCTGCATACTAAATTACAATCCTCACCAGAAACAGTACTATCTCTCTTTCTCTCTCACCTACACACACCTGCAACCAAGTGTAAATTCATTGCACAGTGATTAAACTAGGGTTTAAAGTTCATTATCTTTAGTCTGTTGAGGTTCAAAAAAGTTGAGAAAGCATTCCTGATTTGAGGGTGTGGTGGTGGTGGTGGGCGAATCAGCAGCATGTCCCTTAGAAGCATGTAGAGCTACACCACAATAATAACCTATCCATAATCATCATTGTGGGTGCTTCCATTTATAATATCATTTCACTAACCTTTTTGTTTTGCTCTCACTGCTCTCCCAGATCAAATAAAATAATATTGATAAAGGAAATATTATTGTTTAGTACCTATGCACTACTTTAGTAGACTTTTTTTTCTTATTCTTTGACTGATTTTACTAAATCATTCCATTATTCACTTTTAACCTAGAATATTCATTTTCAAAAAAACCTAGAATATTCATTGATAGTTTGTTAATAGATTCTTAAAAAAGATGTCTTTAAGTCAGTCAATCTAAAAGATTTGAGTTAAAATATTATTCTACACAAGTTACAATCACATCAATATAAGAGGGATTTATTCTACTATCTTGATACCACGCTTTTTCGTGAAGTAAACTCTTATAAACCTAACGACAAATACAAACTATAATTGACAAACACCAAACCTAGTTGTAGAAAAGATTACCAGTGTGTCTTAAAAGAGATCACTTGAAGTGAGATTTTGTAAAAAAAATAAAATAGAGCAATTAGAAAATGCAAGACATTAAACTATTGTAGATTTTTCAAAAGAAAAATTGATCACTAATTCTCTTATGGTTCCAGGAACAACTTGAAATAAAAAGTAAAAGTATTCTACAGAACGTTTTTGAGCAAGTGTGATTTTCCCCTTCAAGAAAGCACTTAAAATAATTGATAGAAAAATAATTTTGTATAGTTTAATCAGTATAAAGACAATGAATCTTTTGTTTCTCAAAGAAAACTTTAAAGATTCTAATGGATTATTTTCCGAGATAAAAGTGAATTTATCATCTCAACAAGTTTGACATAATCAATTATTTTTAGGATAAATAACTTGTTCTATATTAATTTGTTTTATATTCATTTATTTCTTATTAAGGCAAAATTTCAATATCTCAATGTTTTAATTAGTACTTCAAAACAACTAAGTGTAAAATTGTTAGCACCAAGAGTTGCTAAAAGATTTAATGAAATCAACAAGTGAATTAAGTCTAAGGAATCAAGAGGATTGCATAGAAAATCATGAAGATGATTGAAGATTTTGATCCTAGACTTAGGCTTTGTGGGTGTGTGTGAGTTTTTACTCTTATCATAAAATCATATGTTGCATGTTTCATAAGTCATAGTAAGCTCTAAAGTTAAAATTGTTCAGTAAAATTAATCAAAGTTTTCAAATAAAAGTGTTTCAGGAAGAAATTGATTAAACTGTTTTATTCTGAACATATTAAAGTTTCTATTTCAGAGAAGTTCAATCGATTGAACAATTATTATAATCGATTAAAGTTTAATAGTTTTTAAAATAATTTTCTATATAAAGGAGAGGCACGTGATTTTCAGTGTAAGAATTCATTCAGTGCAAACCTTGTAAAATTTTCAGAGAGAAACACGTATACAACACTTTGAAAGCTTTAGACACTTCATTTCTTCTTAAGAACTCTAATCTTAGATCTTTACTTTGATAGTGAATCTGTGTAACAGTGATCTTATGCAGAGCTAAGTGTTTCTACTTTGATTTGAATCCATTTTGTTATCTGTTGAATGGCATCACTATTGTAATCGATCTATTCTTGATCATTTCTTTGTACCTTAAGTGCTAGATTACATATTATAGGGTGATTGCAATTGTAACAGGTTGTAACAGGTTTAGTACAGTAGGTTCTGTACTGGGAGCAGGGTTTGCTTGTGGTTTGCAAGTGTTGTATAGTGTGAGACTGATCTGTTGTGATTATTTTAGTGGAAATCTTTGCTGGTTGGCAAAGGACTGGGCGTAGCCCTTGAGGAAGGGTGAACCAGGATAAAATCTTGTGTTCTTGATCTTTCTTTCTCTCTTCTTGAACACTTCTTGTTCCAATTCTTGCCTGTACAATTAATTATTCTGCTGATATTCAATTGTTCATCATTTTGTTGATATTTAATTAATTGTTCTTTCTTTCGCATAATTGATTGTTCATCGTTATGCTGATATTTCTGAGAGTTTTTATGGAACTATTATTTCATCTGTATAATTGACTGAATTTGTTATTGGCAATCTTGGAATTCTTATTACCTTCTTATATCACTGTTTAATAGATTGAACATTTGGAAATCTATTTTCTTGAGACAATAGTTATTTATTGATCAGTCTATTAATATGGATTGTAGTGCTGTGAGGTTGATCTGTAGTTCATTGTGATTACCGTTTACTTAATTAAATTTCTAATTTATCTGAAATACTTTCTGGTTTCAGTTTATTGCTTCCACATCTGATTTGATTAAATTTCTATTATATCTTGCTTCAGTTTATTGTTTATGTTCTGGAATCTATTGAACATTTATAAACATTTTATAATAATCATTTTTCAATAGTTTTGATAAAGAATTTTCATCTCATTTTGAAGAGTGACAACTGTTTGCGAAAATTTTCTAAGTTCAATTCACCCCTCTCTTGAACTCAGCCTAAACTTATTTTACAAAAATGTAATCACATTTTGTTTGTAAGACGATCAAAATAACATATCATGTTAGACAAAAGTGTTTCGTTTAACAGATGATACAACACTGTATAATCTTTTCTTAGAGTCTGGTAAGGCAAACCTAAGAATAGATGAAATATGCATCCGAAGATACATACAAACTAAACAAACCTCATGCTTAAATTAAATATTTATATGCTTATGCTATGTGTGCAAAGAATGTTCATATACCAAAGAGATTCGTTTGAATTCAAATATTAAAGATCTCTCGAGATGCGAAACTTCCTAACATAAAGAGATTTTCAACTTTAATCCAGCTATCTACCCTGTATGAAAGGTACATCAATCATAAAATTATGCAAAAGGCTACATTGCTTAGGGAGATAAGCGTTTTCAGTTATCAAGAATGCTATGAAGAAAAAAGAAACAAAGATTAAGACTACGTTAAATGAAACAATCATGATAAAGTTCGTTTGATACAGAATGGACCCAAAAGCTAAGTTGCTTAATGACTATAAACCATCATCTAACGACTATTTTCTTCAACAACCCTAAAAAAATAAATTTATCAAGAAAAAAAATAACAGACATGGGGAGATACATAGAGAAGAGACATTGGAATGCCAAATAGGCAGCTCAAATGAAAAACACTCTAAAAGCCAAGAGAGAAAAGGTTGAACCACACAGACATGTTGATCAGATGATAACACACACCCCATAGCTTCTTGGAAGGATCCTCAAGCTAAAAAAAGACTAAAGTATTAGGATCTTAAGAAACCTAATGGAAAACACTTTGAGTGTTTATGCAACTACCTAGGAGAGTGAGTCAAATAATTGTATACATAAAAAGGCACTATCCTCTCTAGAGATCAAGATTATCTAAAATAGGAGAAAAAGCCTAAAAATTGTATTCGTCATTAGACGCAATGCTCCATAGTTATTATACCTAATGATCAATTGATCATTAAACATTATACCTCAAGATCTTGTCAAGGAGTAATTGTTTGATAGATAATAATGAGGGTCAGTCAAGAGTGGATTAAGTAAAGAATACTCTGTGACAAGGTCAACCAAGAATAATTGTGATTCGGGAAGAATATTCAGTTAGCCAGGAGGGGCTAGGTGTATAAATAATACTTAGAGTTGGCCAAGAGTGGCTAGGTGTAAATAATACTTAGGGTTAGCCAAGAGTGGCTCGAGAAAAGAATACTCAATTAAGTTAGGAATGACCTATGTCAAGAATACTTAAAGGATCAACCAAAAGTGACTACAAACCTAAAGACTAATCGATGTGTACTTCATAACATTAATATGCTTAGCTGGACTACGTCGTTTGGTTAAGAACTGAATGTAGTTATATAATTTTTCTCTTCCTTATCTCCTAGTATATTGCATGTTATAATTGTTTGAACTAACCAAGAAGGAAAACATATGTGCGATAATCTATTAAATGTTTTAGTAAACTTTCCTTTTGTTTAAGTCCTTGATGTATATATTTATTTTGACTAAGTAGATGCTAAACTATGTTTTAATTACTTGTTAAAGTAAGCATGAATATCCGTTAGTCAAGTGTTTAGTTAAGCTATAAAATATGTGTTTGACTTAATCTTACTAGGTTAGACGAGTTAAGCAGTAAATGACAAATGTTAACTATGTTTGTCTAGTTATATTTGTTATGTATTTTTCTTCGAGAGAAATGTTTTAAGTCTCATCAGACGAAACATGTTGAAATATATGTGTATAAAGTTCTGTCTTAAGCCCTGCTTTTGTAGCATATCCCATTAGGTAAAATATGCATTAGGTAGTGTAGGTTATACGAAATAATCATAGTTTGAAAATAAAAAAGTAGTATAGAAAAATGATTCACTTGAGTTGGTCAAGTATGTGTGATCTAATAGAGGAAATACTTTTTCATTTGATTGTTTTACTAAAAAAATTGTTCACCTAAGTGTCATAATTTAAAGGACTTCGAAGATTTTTTTAAAATTTATTTAAATCGTGATTTAAAAGACTTCTGATAACTATTTTTTTAATATTGTTGCTATACGTTGATGACATTATAATAACTTGTTAGTATTCTCACAATACTTAAGGATTTGATGAAGCCATGCAAGACATGATCAGCAAGCCAAAGCAAGCAAGTGAAAATCTGTTCTAGGCTGTGTCTTAGTGTGAGTGAGTATGATTGGCCGTGAAAGAGAACCTATGCACATCTAAGGAGAAATTCATTAGCACATGGGTTAA
>Ga0099825_1009626_pt1 | contig 10920 bp, 11 predicted proteins | sample SiratroredBW_FD_76838 | JGI IMG/M metagenome (GOLD analysis project Ga0099825, IMG submission 76838) | Root nodule microbial communities of legume samples collected from California, USA - Siratro red BW | ecosystem: Host-associated > Plants > Roots > Nodule | place: USA: California | collected...
CGGTTGGTCATTGAAAATTATTATTGTTTGAGATGTAAATATTGTAGTTACTTGGTTTGTTGAGGTAAGGAACAAGAGACATTGATTGCAAAGTTTGAGAAAGTTTGTGACTGGGATAGAGGATTTGTTAAGTCAAATGACAAGTTGTGTTTTACATGATATTCTTTAGCCATTACTTAAATCATTTTTAATAGATGTTACATCAATGATATTAATGAAAGATAATAGAAATAAAATGGAGAAAATGAAAAAAAGTAATAAACTGCAAACCCATAAAGTGATTCAAGTAATTACTTTTTAATATCATTCATAACCTCAGTATATTGTTCGCTAACACATCTATCAAACATGACTCAAGTAATGAATAAGGAATATCATGTAGAACACAACTTGTCATTTGACTTAATAAAACTAACCCGATCACAAACTTTCTCAAGCTTTGCAATCATGTACTCTCGAATAAACTGTAAACCCATAAAGTGAGGTAAGAGTATTGTTATGCAAACACCTTGAACTATGTCTTAAAGGAGGATAAGAAAGCATTGTTAGTGGTATGTGTGGTGTATTTTGGGGTGTACTTAACGACTTACCAAAGCAATATTTTGTGATTTTTATTAAAAATATTTTTTTGGTAATGTGTCCCACAACGTTTTTGGTGATGAGGAACATTTCATGACTTTGAATTTCAAAGTTTGATTTACTTAGTTGTGATATACCAAATAAGAATTTCAACGTATACCAAATAAGAATATATGTATATTCTTATTTTGGTTGGAAATTGTTGGATGAATTGTTACATATATATGCATTTAAGGTAAGCAATCCATATGCACCTTCAAAATACAAGATGAGAGTTAATACCTTTTAAAAATATTATTGTAGAGAATTAATTTATTCATTCATACTTCTTTTATGTTTACTTGATAGCATCATCAAATAAAAAGATTGTCACTACTTTGGTCAGGTTGTACATTTGAAAATTGTTGGTGATGAATAAGTTTAACAAAAATGAAGCATTGTATGTTTTCTTAATGCTTTTGACTTGTGAATCATAACTTAATTGTTGTGATATGTTCTTGTTCAAAATTAAGTCATGAATTACATAAAATTACTATAAGAAGTATTAGTTCATCGTGTTCTTCATTGGACTATAGGCTAGGTGGAGATTGTTGTTTACTAAACTTAAAGAAGTCAATAAATTAGTAAAGGTTTGTTGTGTATGCTCTTGATATAGCATCATTGTATTAAACAACTTACCATTTCTCTCCTTCTAACTATATAAAGCACCCTTTACAACTTTGTTGTTCTTATAGGGCACCAAAAATTAATTGTTTGTTTAGAAAAATTATGTCTTTGTTGATAATTTATTCTTTCAACTTCATAGTATGATCTTATTTAATAATTTTTTTGTTGTATCCCCTCCCTTCTTTGTTAACAGTAAAAAAAAAACATAATAATAAAAGGTTTGGGAATTGCATTGTTGAATTAAGTTTTAATTATTTGCATTAGTCTTTAATTGATTTGTTTTTGTTCTTTATATTTATTCTTGTTAGACACCTGAGGTGAGTACTAAGAAGTCCCTCATCACCTAAATGCACCATAATTTACCATAATAGTTAACTTCAATTGAAAGAAGTTTCATAATTACTAGTAACTTATTTATAAATATGGAAATAGTAAATATTCATTTCATTATGTTAGTGGTAATTAGTCATTGTTAGCAATGTTTGACTGTACAAAATTCAAGTTGAGGACTGTAGATTTCAATTCCTATTTTCTTTCATCCTAAATTTATAATTATATATAGTTCAATTGTTTTGTTTTTGTATATAATGATTAAATGCCCGCATTAATTATTTCCATTTTGATTTTTTGTGTCTTTAATAAATTCGTTATTTTTGGTTGGCCCTTGCAATCAATAGTGATGTACGCAGGTGTTGAATGTGGAAAAAGGTGATTATCTTTGTCCACTTATATTGTGATATTAGTGTTTTCTTTTACACAATCTTTATTTATAGGAATAATTAAGAAACAACACCATTAATTTCAATTTATAGGGTTAAGTTAAAAATTACTAACACATCATTTGACATGTCATTGACATAGTAATAAATACAATTGCACAAGTTGTTATGGTCATTAAAAGTTCATGATCTTCAACTTGGTTGAAGTTTTCTTTATGGCTTTCTTTGTATTATTCATTAATTTTAAGTATTTTGGATTTGCAACATGTTAAATGCAAATCTCATTTGACTCAAACATTTATTTTGTAAATAAAAAAAACAAGTGGATTTTCATATGCATATAACAAGTTTAGAGCATATCACTAAGAGAAAAGCACGAACTAAGTCGTTAGTTAGAGATTGAATGTCAAATTTGAAAACCTTAATATTATTAAAATATACCTTTAACCTTGTTAGTAATAATTAAATTCAAATTATCTGTAGTATCTATTTAAATATAATATCTTAATAACATTGTATATTATTATATTAACATAAAATGTCGTTGGATTCGGATAAAATATTATCACTTTTTATAATAAAATTAAGTCATCAAATATTATTGAAATGTGTTCAACACAATAAAAATTAGAAAATAATTATATTTTTTAAGACTAATATAGATGAAACTCGAATGTCAAATTTGTCAAATCCAAATTTAACATTTGTTAAAATCTTATGATATTTTGGTTCGATCCTATAATGCAAATGCTTCAAAATAAATATTAATGTCTATAATTAATGACAACTGTTTTTCCATACACTGTAAATTGCTTCCTTAATAGTTATTAAAACGTCTCTTAATATGTGTGGTTCTGGTAAGTCATTAAGGGAACATTTTAGGTTTTGATAGTAGCTAACACTGATATTCCTAAATTAGAGTTTAAGGTTTAGGTTTTAAAAAAATTAGAAAATTAAAATTTTCATTTGACTTCTTAAATGTCTTTTTAATCAAATATTATAAAATATTATCATGGAATTTTATGAATTATTGTGACCATTCCTTCTCATGGATTGAAACTAAAATCACCAAGACGACTTTCCTCAGCTATCCGATTTACAAATTGTTTTGCTTAGTGTTGGACTTTTAATTTCTTCAATAAAAATACATTTTTTAATGGTTTTAAAAATCACACTACCATTTTCAAAACATTTTTACAGTCTTTTTTTTTGAATGATTTAAAAATTACTTTCCGAACTTAATTATAATTTTGGAAGAGTTTTAAACACACTAAAGAAATTAATTAAAATACACTGATAATATCAAAACATTTTACTATCATTTAATTATAAATTATTATATATGATAAACACAATGATTTTATTTTAATTGTTTTAATTTATAATTGATTACCATTATGAGTTTCTGTATTAGCAAAGTTCAAAATGTTCTATACATTATAAAAGTTAAATTTTGAAAAATGATATAAAATAGTAAAAAGGTAAATAGTTTAATCCGCCATAAATTTTTATGATTTCAAAGGTTATGCACCACAAAAACTTGATGAATATATACCACTGTACACCTTAATTAAAAATTGGTTTGTTATACACTTTAATTAAAACAATTAATGTAGCATTTGAGAAGCGGAATATTGGGCTGGGCCGAGAAGCATGAAGAAGGTGGTGTGGAGATTCCAACGCCGACGAGAGATTCAGCAATCGAAGTGCAGAAGCTATGGACGCAGATTCTGAAAATCGTGAAAATAGTGATTCTACCTTTGTTTGGGATCACAAATCACAACTTTACTTCCATGTTAGGTTTTCCTTTCGAACCCTATTTCGAACAACATTTTCACCAATCAATACATCAATAATTGTTCTGTTTGCTCTTAATCCTTAACACTGCCATGTTTGTGTTTTAGTTATTCATTGTACTGGAATTTCTACAAGCTATGGTTATTCATTCTTTCATTCAGTTTAATTTGTAGTAATTCGTATCTTTGGAACGTTAAAATTTCATCATGCTGTGCTTGTTCATATCTGCTGAGCCTCTGAACATATTGCGTGAATCCCAAGCTATATCATGTTGTTCAAATTACGTTTTTTTAGTTCCTTCCTTGTTTTAATACCCTAATGATGATGTGGATAGAATGAAAACAGAATGGTCAGCTCCTACGGCTCTGTTTGATATGAATATGAATGAAATGATCACTCTACCTTTCTTCGTTCTTATGTTGGGTATGTTAGATTTGACGAAAAGAATGTATGATGGAGAACACTTTCTGATTTTTGGGATGAAATTAAATGGGACTGGGAATGAGCTTTCCTTTGATTTTTGATTTGGTTAGCATCTGATTGTATGCACTGATGTGAATCATGAAGATAACGAGCTACTTCTGTTCTATTGTTTTGTTAGTATAAATTTGTTGTTAACTTTTTCCAACCTCTTTATTCATCGGGGAAATGTATTTAACTTTGTGCAGTAGTGGATTTTACCATGACCCTAATGCTGGCTGGTACTATAGCAGCAGAGATGGTGCTTATTACAAATTTGAGGATGGGAATTATGTACTTTTAGATACCAATAAGGTAGGTTTGGAGTTGGACTTCTAACTATTCTATTTAACATTTTTTTTTTCCACAGATAAATTCTTAAATCAATCTCATTTTATGTTAGAAATTTAGTTTTTATTGCTTGTTATCTTAGGAAGATAGTGCAGACACATATCTGTACAAGGAAACTACCACAAAAAGTCCTCAACAAATATATGATGGAAACAACAACGAGGATAATATTTCCTTTCTTGAAAGTAAATCTGACACTAACCAACAGACAAGAACCCAGGCTAATGAAGCACTTGAAGGTATGTATATGAATTTGCAACTGTGTTTCTGTATTTGCATTAATTCCCAACAATCGTACTATAAAAGATAATCTTGTCAATAAAAGATCTGCAGTATGCAGGGACAGGGGGTTGCTACCAAGCGCCTGCTTGTCAAATCCCCGATATTAGTACTTTGTTCGTATTAATATAATAGACAATTGGTTTTCTACTACTCTTCCAACATTTTGGTGTTTCAGATATGCAGCAGTAGTTAATATGAGTAACTTAATATATCTAAGTGTCTGTCTTTGACATAGATGCCACAAATTCTGTGAGTAGTCCGACTTGTGAAAGGCCACCTCCACCACCATCAGAATGGTATCCACCTTCCACATCCTTACTCCACAGATCATTTTTACCTTCAAACTTTTCGTACATAAATTAGTCACTTTGCCAACTAACAGGTTAGAGGACACACTTATTGATCTTTACTTGTCTGGCTACAAGAATATAGCAGAAAGTGAAGCTGATGGAGTGACAGTGCCAGTGGAAACAGATGATGGATATAACTTAGCAGCTGATGGTTCGTACATAACTTCTATCATTTTTTGTTATGTGGTAACTAATATAACTTGTGAATGAATTTGTTTCCTGAATGCATATAGCTCACAGCAAAACTTATGAAGTGGAAGGTGAGTGGAACCCAAACCAAGTGGGTGAAAATGGCTTAGCTGATACTAAAAGTATTGTAGATGAAGGTGTAGCTTACAACGACTCTTATGAACTGGAAGAGGGTGAGTGGATCCCGGACATGGAGGATGAAGGTGACGTAGTTGATAGAAGTACTGTAGATGAAGGTATTAAACAGACTTGACCCAGCTCTTAAATAGACTTGATCTATCTATTAAATAGACTTGATCTATCTCTTAAATAGACTTGATCTATGTTTACAGGTATGTTATCGGATGAAGAGAAATGGCGAGCTCAATATGGTCAAGTTACTGAATCAGGGAAAGATTTGGTTTTAGAGGTTCCAATTGTGGACTTGTGGGATTGGGAAATGGTTACGAGATCCAAAAGAGATGAAAAAGATAAAGTGGCAAGGTTGGTTGGAAGATTGGTGAAACCATCTGCAAAACAACATCCATCTATCCCTTCTGGTGGAGGGAAATTAAGATCTGCTCCCATCTGTGAAGCACGTTTTGATCTGGTACGAGTTAGAACAGGTTTGCATTTTACTCTAGTACTTGTTAGTACTTATCATACATACACCATGTCATGATGACAACGGGTGCCCGCAGCAACATATAGTTGCTATCTTCTACCCACTCCGTGTAAAATATCCGACCTATTATTCGTCAGGTATCCTGTGGATTATTTTATACCTGTCGATATCCATGGATTCTTTTTTATTTTTTATTTTTAATTTTTCTTAAAATTTTTACTAAGATTACTTAATTTTTTTCTTTAAAATATAAACTCAAATAAAAATTTGATCTTAAAGTATAATCCAAATAAAATTGGATCATAAAATATTCGTACAAATAAAATTAGTCTTTCTAATAAACAAATTCATATAAGTTGCATTATAAAATATAAGTTCAAATAAAATTAATCTTTTTAAAAATAATTTTAAATCCTCAAATCTAAATAAAAACATAAATATGTATCATCAAATTATTTACCATTCTTCAATTCTTGATGTTCTCCTGGTCAATAACTTTACTTTGATCACTTATTCTAAAAAACATATCCAAATAAAAATGGTTGGATACTATGGTACCTATACCTGTCCGAATAATAGGAGGGTAATTAAAATACTAATACCCATTATCCGTTATTAGCTGGTATTTATTAAATGTACTGTTTGATATTCATTGTAGATGTTAGTAGTGGATATCTATGATTATGAATTTTGTTGTTATCCCTAATAAGGAGATATAATTATTAAAAAAGTGATAATGGAGAGATTTACTAACATGTAATTCAAAAAATCAAAAACTTTCTTGCTTGTATATCTTTCCTATACAACCAGTCATGAATCATTTTGAAATCATGGATGAGTGAGTAGTTTTAAAATGAAGCAGTACTGGAATTTTCAGTAAAATGATAATAGAGCTAGAAATACTCCCTTGACTATGTTTGTTTATCATATTCTTTCATCAGGACAAGTGTACAGATTGCGAAATCCTAGTGCAAAATATATGGCTTCATTATCAACTTATGATTCTTCGAATCCAACAAAACATTGGGATTTTCCCCAGCTATCACCTAGTAGAAAAATCACTCATCTCTCCAAGTCCAGTGAAAGCTCAGCTTCAGTTTCAGATGAAATCCCTGTAGAGAAGGATTTGCCTGCATTACCAAGTCAGCCCTCTGCATCTAAGGTATGTAGTCTGATGTTGAAATCAAACAAACAGCTGCATTTTCTTCATTTTATAATAGATAAATGGATGCCCAACTTCTTGAGAAAGCACTTAAGGATGACAGAAGTAGTATATATAACAAGTGAGGCTATGGCTTATAAATTTTCCTTTTCATAACTGAGTGGAAAGTGAGTACTTCAGTAGGAGTTGTGGGTTAGGGAAGTTGAAGGGATCAAATAGGAAAGAGAGAATATGACAACATAGAGATAAGGGTTCTAAACTTGCCTTTCCCTTCTTCCATGATCACCCTTTCTATAGAACAATTGACCACATGTAAGGATATCTCCAGAATGTTAACCCTCAACTCATTTTTTTTTTTGTTTGCTCTGCCAGCAAATAAAACATCAATACAGAGATAGGGCTGCTGAAAGAAGAATATTGCATGGTGGCTTCGGCATGGGTCCAGGACAGAAGAATCTGCCAGATGTTTATAACGAGCCATCTTCACCTGTTGCTGGTTGTCCTCAAGAAGCTGCATCAGAGGCCTTGGAGATGTCATTCGGAGCAGGTAGTTATGCCAGAAAACTTCTAAAAAGCATGGGTTGGAAGGAGGTATCTTCATACTTATCATCAAATTACTTTATTTTATTTTTCTTAAATCTTCAGAGTTTTCATTATAATTCAGTTTTTCCTATGGCACAAACTTACAGCTCAAAAGGCACCACGCCATGAGGAAGTCCGGTGTATTTGAACTTGATAATGTAGTAGGTCTTGTAATGAGCCACACAACCCCTTGTGTAAAATAAAAGTTTAATTTTCATACACCAACAAAGGAATAATATTTCCATCGTTAATTATTAAAAATCAGTTCAAATATAATTTTTACATGACAGTCTATGATTACACTATCTCATCACACCATTAAGCTACGAATAACAACGCCGAGTCCTATCACATATTTGTCGAATGGTTCGGGTTTATGATTGTAGAATAACTGTTTTGTATGATTTGTGCAGGGGGAGGGGCTTGGAAGTTCTACGAAGGGCTTGGTGGAACCTATTCAACCAGTTGGAAATGTTGGCACTGCAGGTTTGGGATGGTCTCGTTGAAACCGACTCACATGCTTAGCGTCAGTCATAGGGTCGAAAGCTAGCTTATTGTCCATATATTCAATTTTATTTAGAAAGCTTACTTTTAAAAATACAAAACCTAAACCCTAAAGTAAAGTATTGAAATGTAGTATACCATCTTCAAAAGCAGAAGCATCCTCATGAATATCAACAGTTGATGATCTAATATACAAATTGTTTCCTAGAAAAAACTATGATGTCGAATTAGTTTGCGGCATCCCAGCAATTGTCTCATTGTTGTCATTTTTTGTCATGTGCTGCATCTAATCTTCCATCCTCCAAATTTTTCTGTTGAAGCTCGTCTTTTAGTCTTTGGATTTCCCGATCCTTCTCTTCAATTTTATCTTGTAATATGAAAATCTGCAATGAAATCCATCTTAGTTGGATTCTAAAATATCAATTTGCATGTATTCACCAAGAGTACTTGTGACTGTTCTTGATTATAAAATTAAAAATAGCAAGCTATTCAACAGTACACAACAATCACGCTATCCAACCAAGCTCTTAGGTGCAATGAATTTGCACCATGGAGCCTAGACATTAAGAATAACATTTAAGTGAGCTGAATATTCAAATTTAAGAAAAACACGTAGCAAGTTTTTCATGTGCTGAGACACAGATTAACATCTACACGAGATTCATATTTAAAATTTAAAATTTCAAAATCTTGATATACAGATATATCGCGTTAATATTTGATAACCGTAAGCCACTCAATTTCCTAAATAAAATTGTCAAAGTAATATTTTCCATGGATAGGTAACAGAGAAAGATAAAATCACACGATGCATATTTCAAAATGTATAATTTAATATTCAAAATATCTTGAACATATGTCAGTTGCTAATTTGTAAGCATATAATTTCCTAAATAAATGTCAAAGCAAAATCTTCCATGAAGAAATCAGAGAAAAGAAAGGGTAGTCAGAGCTGCTCAAAAAATAAATAAACTAGACATGCAGATACAGAGACAGCACCAAAATAATACAGAACCAAATGGTTTGTCTCTGATATGTTGGTATAAACCATATAAAACGTTTTACGGGATGGGATATAAACAGATTACATGTATACAGAAGGTTTCCATTTAAACAAAATCAGCTCTCAATTTTTATCAAAGGACCTCCATGGCATAAAAATCTCGATATAAATATTTACTTATCCTTTCTTTTAATTTAATAAAAAAGATAAACAAAATTCATCACAGTAGAACTTTTATTTCGAGGATATTATATTATCGGTATGTTAAAACTTATGCCAAATTTTTTTAATCTTTATAATTATTTATTTAATTCATGTCAGTTATTTATTTTGTAAACCTCTTTCTCAACACAATGGTTGAGTTCCTTTTATTGCAGGGCTCACAAACAAAAGAATCACCATTTGTTCAAAAATTGTTTCTTACGACCAAGTCAGGCATTTTTATAACAGAACATCCGCAATCTTTAAATAATAAGGGAGAAAAAGAGAAAGAAGTAAAAACCGTTTCATTGGATCTTTCCACATCATTTGTCAGTCCTTCCATGAGCTTCTGCAATCCTGTAGTCAATGTCAAGTACTATTGTTTAATAAATTGCAAAGTAAAAAGGTCTATAGATAACTTTTAATCCCTACAATCTCTAATTTTACTCAAGAAAAATACAAGGCATAAACTTCTATCCCAACTCCTAAAACATTTTAACACGTTAAAATCATCCAAAAAAAATAGCACATTTATGACAGTATTCCTGGCATACCATACACTTCCAATGATCAGTTTTATAGCCACACACAACAGTTTTACCTACTCTCAGTTTGGAGTGAAAACTAACAAAACTATAGATACACTTGTATGAATCTAAACGAAGGTGATACAGGAATTACCAAGTAGCTGGTGCAAGAGTCAAGGGATTATAGAGCCAAAACAACAAAAAATGAATTCCATTGAATAACAAACCTTCAAAGTGGTTTTTAAGTTGTGAATTCTGGGACTTCTGCGATGCAATTTTGAACGTCAATTCATGTGTCTGCATACCAAGAGGAAACAAAAATGAAAACATTTTAAGCAGCAATTCAGTAACAATGAATACCATAATATACATTTAGGCCATTAAACCCTTATTTTTATAGTAGGACGAATGCATGCTAGTGTGAAATTATTTCATGTTACTAATACAACACAAAAGGGGGAAAAGCAAAATTAGAGGCATAAAGCAAAGACAGAAGCACCTTCCGATCAAAATTTTGTTTTCCAATCTCCACATTTTCCTCCTGCAGGTTTCTACATTTAGCCATCAGCATCTTTCCCTTCTTGCTTTCACTATTAAAACTTACAGCTTTAAAGTCATCTTGCAACTCCTTTAATTCTTTATCCTTCTCCTCAACTAAATTCTATTATCAGATGAGAAATCTCGTAAGATAAGGGGTAACCCCTAGTTGATTCAATAAAAGTCCACCTCTAGTTGAATAACAAACCTTTAATCGGGTGTACTCTTCATCAACCGCTGGATCAAGAAACAACATCCTCGCCTGAAAATCATATTCCAAAAAATATGAACTTAGTTAGCTTCGTAATTAAATAAATTCTTCTATAGACGCCGCAATGCTACTTTATCTGCTCCAAAAGCACATATATATACGCTCTTTTTATCGTCACAGTATTCATAAATGGTAAA
>Ga0099825_1009627_pt1 | contig 10920 bp, 15 predicted proteins | sample SiratroredBW_FD_76838 | JGI IMG/M metagenome (GOLD analysis project Ga0099825, IMG submission 76838) | Root nodule microbial communities of legume samples collected from California, USA - Siratro red BW | ecosystem: Host-associated > Plants > Roots > Nodule | place: USA: California | collected...
CATTTACGTTTGGATCCGAACTCAAAAGGTGCTTTCCAGTTACAATGAGAATTCTAAAATAAATCAAGATATAATAAAACGTAAAATAGAGGTTCTTGAATGTCAAGAGCATTTAAAGTGAGAATTTACATTCAATCCCAAGAGAAAGGAAGTTAGCTACGCATGGTAGCCATGAAAATACAAAAAAGAGATAAAAGAATAGATCTTGATCACGACGGCGCTCCCCAAGATCTCCAATGAATGGTAGATGATGATGATTCTATGTTTGACCTAGCCTCCCTTTTATAACTTTCGCCCCTTGATTTAGGTCAAAGTGTGGCTGTTATTTCGTAATTCATGCCTTCAACAACATTCACGTCTTCAATTTAGGGCTTCGCTTGTGATGGACTTTAAGTGAGTTTTAGCCCAGACTGTGTCTTTAGCTTAAGCGAAAAGTCACTTATGCTATTTTTCTGCTCCTTTCCTCAATTTCAACGCTTCTATTCTCTCTCCCTTCAGATTTAACCTAATTCTCAACAAAATTTGCTCTTTCCACAATAAAACGAATTAAATAAAAAAATCAATAACGAAAGAAAATAAAATCCAAATTCAAACCGAATTAATAAAAAAATCAACCTAATTACTAACAGAATCTATCACAAAATCTACACAAAATCAACTAAAAATCAAAGCTTATCAAAAGTCTCCCCACTTAGCTTCTTGTTTGTCCTCAAGCAAGACAATCACAAACTAAGATCTCAACCTCTCATAATTCATGTGCAATTCTCTTATTCCAAAAACGTTTCTTAAATTTAAGCAATCACCTGCAGCTTCAAAAATTAGAAATTGAACAATCCAATGTTCAGATAACAAAATACAAGTCATGACAGGATACTCTCAACTCACACAATTCTCACTACTGTTTCACTCAAAAGTTGCTATTCATTTATCAAACAAATCAACCCTGCAATTAATAAGTCAGAAGGTCTTTCAAAAGGTTATAATGTGGCTTGGCTACAAAGAACTTTTGGTTTTACTTGGAATACAAAATGCACAAGTAGTTTCGCAAATCATGAATACAACTCAAAGCGTTCTTGAAAATCTAATTCAACTGTGACTTCCTTAACCAGCTTTAATTTGAATCAACTGTTGTATCATTCAACTTTCTTGGCCAAGCAATAAACATAGCTTATGCAAATTTACGTCTTTTTCACTGTGTATCCCTTTTCAAACTACTATTTTTCTTACATCCAGATGTACAGAAAACAATTAAAAGTTGGAACCAAATTTTTTTTATTTTTTATTTTTTTTATCTTTTTAGTAAAATGGGTACACCATTACAACAGCCTACCACAGGGTGGATTTTATGGACATATGGCTCATGGTTCCAATAATACTATAGGCTCAAATTTGCTTACAATTGAATTCCTCTCATCTCACCGGGTAACTATTTGGCTATAGTTATAATTTACACAATAGCTTGCCTTCTTTATCCTTATCAATACAAAGTCAATTCTATCCTAATAAATTAAAGCAACAATCAATGTCAAGAAAATATGCACTCACAATGTACTCTCAGTGTATCACTCCCTCACATACTGTTTCACTCATATCCTATCAATCTTTGTTAATGTTAATCCTCCTACTATAATGCTATCTTCCTAATTTGTTGTCACTACTAGCTCAAGCTCAAAAATAAGACTACACTACTTGTATGCACACAAAATTTTCCAGTTAATAGTTCCAACCATTTCTGTTAATCCCCCAACATCACAGGCACATTCAACACATAATATATCACGTTCTACCAATTAGTTCAGCTTGTGCCTAAGTATATTACAATTATCCAGATTGTGCAGTGTCAATACAGTCATCCATCATCAAATATATACAGTTATCTAGAATTAAAACAAATTATACTAACAAACTTGTTTCTGATCACTTTCTCTTAGTCAACATCTCAAAATATCATCACAGCAACCTTGGCACAACAACAAGACCATCAAAGCAGCAACAAAATGACAACAACATCAACAACAATCTTCATCACCCAATTTCTCTTACTTCCATCAGCAACCTTCAGTAGTTGCAGTCCTTACTCTCACTGCAACAACCTTCAGTAGCTGCTTTGATAATCATATTCTTCTTCTACTGCATCTGCATCATCCGAAGAATCATCTGATGATATATCATTGTTCCCAACTGAATCTTCTCCTTCGTCTGCATGTTCCTCCTCCTCTGTATCTGAGGAGATAACAAACTGCATCTTCAAAGGCTCAATTTCTTCATTAATAGCAGGACCCAAATGCCTTGCTATTGCCCTCCTTGCTCTCTTTGGCCTCCTCGGTGGTTCCTCTCTATGTGATTCCTCTGCTAGTGCATTTGCTTGAGGTTCTGCTGGTGGTTCTTCTACTAGAGCAGCTGCTGGAGCTATGACAGTTCATTTTTTGCCCTTGCCTCCTGATTACCAGCGGTGCTGTGTACTTCAGAATTCACATTCTCCGCCTCCCCATTGAACTAGGCTTGTCCCCAGGCCAATTCAGATAGGAGGATAGTTCTTCCTTGTTCATGTATGTGTTATCTCTCATTGCTTGGTACATCTGCATTATAAATCTACAAATAGCGCTTTGCTGGTCTTCCACATAGAATATATGTCTCATGATTCTCCTCTCAACCGCTTCCAAAGTTGGTGATGAAGGTGTATCTGGTGGGCTTGGTGCTCTGTTCCTTTGTTCAGGGTACTCCTCTGGGTTAGTGCAATGTAGCTCAATAAATTTCAAATTGATTGGAGACCGGATCTTCACCTTCGGTTCCACAATTACCCCTTGATTCTCACACAGCACAGTGATTAACGCTGGAACCCCAAAGTTCCCCTTCGTTCTCCACGACTAACCCGTTCCCCATCTACAACCTTTTGTATCTCATCAGAAATAATCTTCAAAATATTAATTGTAAAATCATCCTGCATCATAGAAAACAACAAATTGCTCTTTGTCACATTGATGTCTGAGACGTGCCCAGTCGGCACCACATTGACCAACATAAATGTCAGCCGTACTTGCACCAGAGTTCTCATGTCCTTTCTCCTTATCCTTGTTTCCTTTCCAACCGAAGTCAGTTGATATCCTTTTCCTAGCATACATAGTACTGCTGCCACTTTCCTATTGTTGAATCCTTTCTTCTTGCTGCATAATCGTTGGTAATGACATTTCTCTTCTTGTTTGTGATAGGGGTTTTCCAACAAATCATCAATCGCTTAAGGGCTATACTGAATCCATCGCCCCCGAACCATTGTCTTCCTCCTATGCCTCTCCTACCATTATGCATAAGCATTGGAATAAAATTTCCGTACTATTTCGACATCAAATTTCTTCAACAGTTTAACTAGCCTCCTCCAGTTTCTTCTCAAAATACCCATTAGAAAAGGGTCGCAATCCCCCGGTGTCAAGTTGACCTTCCTCTCTGGTATTAAACCCCAGTGCTTGATTTGCTCATATTTTATAATCTTGTTATCATTCAAGAATCTGCGAGCACTCCTCTACGCATGTACATTGGTCGACTGCTCCTGTTCCGGTTTATCGGATGGGATAGCTTCGTCAAAGAACTGCTCGGCACCCCTGTATCTTTTAGTCAGACGACCTTTGACCGCAGTGTGCTTTACCCTCAGAATTTTCCTGCAAATCAAAGTTAGTGCCAAAGAAACTCAACACCACTCACTGTCAACTCTCCCCTTACTCGGAATCCCTAAAAATCTCAATTTGTGCACAACCCTAACCTACCCGACAATCTTCTACTTTCACAATGTGGTCACAACAGAGCACTACAGCCTTAATCGTCTATTCTAACGACAGTGAAAGATGATTAAATGCGTTGGGTTTTTAAGATTATAAGGGAACACGAAAAACAATAACTGAATTGTTTGAAACCTAGCGCAACTAGTGAGAAGACGAAGGGTTTGCACAGAGCAGAGAGAAATACACTGAAAAGTCTCAGTATAAAGTGACCTTGTGACACAAGGCACTATCATGTTATATTATTATATTGCACCATCTGCGCTAAATGACAAATAGCCCAAGCGCTAGGCTTAGCTCAGTCTACAGGCTCACTAATTCAATCTAAAAAAATTGCTAAATTAACTAAGTGTTTTTTTTTTCACAAAGTAAACTGCCCATAAATCTAAACCTAATCTACCCAAAATTAAAATCTCTACCTAAAACTAAATGCCAACTATAATAATCACTGGATTGCCTTCCAGTAAGCGCTCGTTTAACATCATATAGCTTGACGCCTAAATTTCAATCCTTCAATGTGATCATTGAGATGAGTTTCTCAACCTCACCCCCTTTATAGTGTTTCAGCCTCTGACCATTTACTATCCAACTCCTCTGAGTTTTGGCATCTTCAATTTCAATTGCACCATAAGGCTTAACCTGCTTGACCACAAAAGGTCCTGACCATCTCGACTTTAACTTGCTTGGAAACAACTTCAATCTGGAATTGAATAACAGAACTAATTGTCCCGGCTCAAAACTCCTCTTCAACAACTTCTTGTCATGATAAGCCTTAATGTGCTCCTTATAAAGGCTTGAAGATTGATACGCATTCAATCTCATTTCTTCAAGCTCAAGTAACTGGATCTTTCTCTGTTTAACAGAAGCTTTGGAATCAAACTTCAACCACTTCAATGCCCAAAAAGTTTGGTGTTCCATTTCCACAGGGAGATGACAAGCTTTCCCATAGATCAATTGAAATGGAGACAAAGCAGTTGGGGTTTTGAAGGCTATTCCGTAAGCCCACAGCGCTTCATCTAACTTTTTAGCCAAGTCTCTACGTGATGATGACACTGTTTCCTCTAGAATTCTTTTCACCTCCCTATTAGAAAGTTCTGCTTGCCCATTAGTTTGGGGATGATAAGCTGTAGCTATCTTATGTTTCACCCCAAAATGCGCAAAAGCCTTCTTCAATTTTGCATTGCAGAAGTGATATCCTCCATCACTGATCACCACTCTTGGCATCCCAAACCTGTAAAAAATATGTTTCTTCATAAACTTGATCACTGCTTTTACATATGCCTTTTAAATTATAGATAACATTTTAAATTATTCTTCCTTTATTTATTTGGCTCTTCTTTGATTTATTAGTTTCAATCTAAATACAATATTTTGTTTTTATCTTTTCAATTTAATATTACAAAAAACGAATGGTTTGAAATAATTTTATAATTTAAATTTATTTTAAATATATAAAATTAAAAATATTTATTCATTATAAATTTTCATTAATTAAAAATATAATATAATATATAAGGCATATACTGTAATTCAAGTTTAATTAATAAAAAACGGCTATGTTATAGTTCTAAGGTTTGCTATAGTATGATGGAACACTTTATGTTAAAATATGAACAACTAATTTCGATATCTATAAATTTTATTTTCTATTATTATTATTATTAAATGTAGTTTTTAGACCTTTTCTTTTTCTAGTATTTAGAAAGTGAATAATAAAAAAGCCCACCAGGAACAATTTTCAATATAAATAATGTATCCAACATGTTTATTTTTTCTATCCCCTAAAATGCATTTTATTAGATAGTCAATAGCATAAGGTTTTTGAACCAATTTAATTTTGAAGTATCTCACATGCGTAAATTTTGTGACCCCGTAAAACGGATTAAAATACAATAATTAATAGTTCATCTTTATTTATATAATAAACTTTATAATTTTGAAGATATTTAAATATATTAAATTTGAATTAGTCTTATTTTAAATTATTTTATCTTGCAAAATATTTATTTGGATAAATCAATTCAAATTTATTAAATTTTAATTTTTAATTTGAATAAAATATTTCAACTACGTGTGAAAGATAATTTAAATATCAAATGATTATGTATAATTTTTCTTAATTGTTGTTATTTTTAATCAAATTTATTAGTGTTTTTTAAATTAATAGTAAAGAAGTTTTTCGATCAAATATATAAGTGTTTTTTAAATTAATATTAATTTTTTTTGTTTAATTTAGTTATAATGAGTTTTAGTTAATGTTGATCATAGTTGGTTAAACTAACATCAATTAGAATTATATTAATAACATCATTACTCTTGGTTTTTTTCCTTTTACTTTTTTTTTTCAATTAACATTTCTTAAAAATCCTCCTTATAAGGATTTAGTCATTAATAATATTTTCCAATGTCTTGAAGATGATATAGGTTATGTTCAAGATGCTCCTAATATGGGAAAAGATGGTGCAAATGATATGGTTGCTGTTAACTCAACTGCAAAGATTGGCAAGGATTCTTTTGCTGATATGACTCTTATGCAGGTTGTAGAGGATTCTTAGGAAGTTGTGGGTAGATTTTGTTGCCAGCCAGGTTTTGGTCACTACAAAGAGGAAGAACCAGTCTCAGGAGGAACATGTTCTGCAAACCTCTCCCGCTTCTACCACCTTTAGAGTTGGAGTTTCTAATGCTCTTAGTCCTACAGGGAATGGAGGGTAATTTTCAACAGGTTTAGTGGTTGTTTTAGATGTTATAAATGACTCTGTTGATAAGGTTTTCACAGATCTGTTTGTTAATCAGGTTTCTACCTCTACGCATGTTTTACCATCTGTATTTGATGCAAAAAAGTAGGTTGTTTCTAAGTTCTGGAGGGATAGGGATGAGCAAGATTCACTAAGTGAGTCTGAGGAATTGGAGGAAGATCATGTGCAGACTCCTAGGAAACCTGGAAGGCCACGTAAACATGCCTCTAAAGGTGTCAAAAAAGCTACTACAACGGGTCCAACTAAGAGTGAATGATAGATTTGAAAGGTTTTTTTTGGGACATCCGGGGGTGGCCAATGATAGATCTTTAAATATGCTTAGAAATATCCTTTTTGAGCATAAACCTCATTTTATTTTCCTTGCTGAGCCTATGACTATTTTTTTTTCTGATAAACATGCTTTATTTTTTCAAATCTTGAATTATTTGCTTTGTGTCTCTAGTAACAACTCTAACTCGGTTTCTAGGCTTTGGTGTTTGGTTAGGAATGATCTTGTTTTTAATGTTATAAATTCTATTGTACAATATATATATATCTTACTATGCAGGGGAAAGTTTTGAATGTGGCAGGTGTTTATGGGGGCAAATTCTTACTCTGCTAGAAGGGTTCTTTGATCTGATTTAAATAATCTTCAAGGACTTTGGTATGTTCTTGGAGACTTTAGTGTTATCCTCTTTGTCGCCGAAGCAAGAGGAGGTTCTTTGCCTAACAATTTATCTTGCGTTGAATTTCATGATTGGATTAATTCGAACGAGCTCTTGGTTATTCCTTCTTCGGGTGCTTCCTTTACTTGGTCTAATGGGAGGGTAGGTAATCAAAGGATTGAGAGGAAACTTGATAGGGTTCTTTGCAATTATTCTTGTTTAGATACTTGGTACAATTGCAGGTATAAAGCTTTGGTTTGTAGTTGTTCTGACCATCATCCTCTTCTTGTGGACTTTTTTTGACATCTGAAAACCCAGTACTTTTAAATTCTTCAAGATGTGGTTACAACATCCCAGTTACAGACAGGTTATACAATAATATCGGGATGAAAATGTGGTTGGTTGTCTTATGTTCATCCTACAACAAAAGCTCAAGAGGCTAAAACTCTCTCTTAAGGACTGGAACAAGAATTTTTTTGGGAATGTTCATGAAGCTATAGTTGATAAACAAAAATCCTTCTTTCTTTACAACATCAGATTCAGGTAGCTGACCCTATTGAGATAGATATGCTTGTTGTTCAACAACAACAAGCTATGCAAAATCTTGATATGGCTCTAGATTGTCAAGCCCTTTTTTGAAAAGAGAAAGCTAAGATGCTCTACTTTAAAGACGGAGATCTTAGTTCTTCTTTCTTTCATGCCATGGTTAAAAAGCGTGTCAATTCTAATGGGATACAAAGGCTGGTGGATGGGGATTTGGTTTTTTAAGAGCTTAAAGATATTGAAGAACACATTCTTTCATTTTATAAAACTTTATATGATTCTTCTGATACTAATAATGTCTGTACAAATTTCAGGGAAGATATGATTGCTGCTCATATCCCTAGAGTTGTTTCTGAGGAAGAGAACTCTATGTTGGTTAGGTGTCTTTCCAATGATGAGATTAAGCAGGATGTCTTTGCTCTCAACTCTGATAGTGCTCCTGGTTCTGATGGCTTTGGAGGCTCTTTCTTCCATGGTTGTTGGGACATTGTGGGTTCTGATTTTTGTAATGCTGTAAAACAAATTTTCTCTCATAATTGGGTCCTCCTAGGGATGAATGCTAATATGGTTTCCCTTATCCCTAAAATTCATGGGGCTACTTTTATAAAAGACTTCAGGCCTATAGTTGTGGCAAATTTTAGATTTAAAATCATTTCAAAAATCTTAGCTGACAGGTTAGCTTCCATTGCTGCTAGGATTGTCTCTCCCAATCAAAATGGTTTTATTAAAGGTCGATACATTAAAGATTGTATTGATATTACTTCGGAAGCCATTAACATGCTTTCTAAGAAAATACATGGTGGTAATGTGGCTTTCAAGATTGATATTTTCAAAGCTTTTGATACTCTTAGTTGAGATTTTCTCATTCAGGTGTTGAATCAGTTTGGTTTCCACCACACTTTCTTGTAATGGATTTTGACTATCCTTAAGTCTATTAAGCTTTCTATAATAGTTAATGGTAGTTTGATTGGTTACTTTTCTTGCAGTAGGGGGGTCAGACAAGGTGATCCTCTTTCTCCTTTACTTTTTTGTATTGTTGAAGAGGTCCTTAGTAGGGGAATACCTAAGCTTATTCTAACTTAACATATTCTTCTGATGGCTAGTCCTAAAGGGTTCTGTTTCCCTTCACATGTTCTATATGTTGATGATATTTTTGTATTTTGTAGGGCCAACAAACGCTCCCTTACTAGTCTTATGAAGTTTTTACATTCTTACGGTTTAACTTTACATAAAAGTCATTTCTTCATTGTCAACGCTTCTCCTAATTTCCTTTCTAAGATTAAAGATGTGCTTGGTTGCAGTAAGGGTAATATTCCTTTTAATTATCTTGGAGTCCCTATTTTTGTAGGTTCTCTTAAAGTCAGGTTTCTTCAACCTCTTATGGATAAAGTCAGATTTAAATTGGCCTCTTGGAAAGGAAAATCTGTTAGCATGATGGGAAGAGTAGAGCTTGTTAACTCTGTGATTTATGGTTCTTTATCTTACAACTTTTAGGTTTATAAGTGACCCTCCAATCTTCTTAAGCTTATTGATAAATGGGTTAGAAACTTTATTTGGATAAATGATATAAATAAATAGGGTTCTGTGACTGTTAATTAGGGTACAATTTGTAATCCTAAGTTTGAGAGTGGACTTCAAGTTGTTAATTTTCAACTTGAAAATGAAGCTTATCTTCTAAGACTTGCTTGGGACTTTGCTTACAATTATCGCCCTTGGATTTCTTTAATGAAGGCTAAGTTTCTTAGATCTAAATATCAGAGAATTGGGTCATTCTTTTCTTCCTCCATCTGGCCTGTATTAATGATTGGTATGATGTCATTTTGGAGCACACCTTTTCGACTGTTGGGAGAGGTGATAATATTAATTTCTGGAATGATCTCTAGTGCTATGAGAAATGCATCTCTATGATTGCAGGTGTTCCTTATGTCGAAAGCATTAAATTGAAAGCTATTGTGGCTCAAGGATGGAAGGATAGTGGTTCTTGTGATCTTTCTCCTTCTTTTTTAAATATTCAAGGTCTACATAATTTATGTTATATTTCTCTGACCGCTTGGGAAGATACTCCTAATTGGATGCTAGAAGATTCTCGTTCTCTCACCCAGAAGGCAGCCAGAAAGTTTTTCAAGAATTCTAATCCTACTTGTCAATAGGGTAAACTGGTTTAGACTAGTTCTATTCCTCTTACGAATACTTTAGTTCTTTGGTAGGTTTTATATCAGAGGTTACCTATAGATAAAGATATTCGAATTAGAGGTCTTTCTTTGTGTTCCATGTGCTCTTTGTTTAGGAAACATGAAGAATCTCTTTTTCATCTTTTCTTTGATTGCTCTGTTACCTCCCAGATTTGGAATTATACCAAACAAGTTTTTTCTGAGTTCTCTTATTTTTCTATTAATGATATTATTGATTTCTTAATACTTGCAGGGTGTCCCTTAGTTACTCTTGTTAGGTTGGCAACTATTACTATCAATGTAAGTTTGTTATATAGTTTTAATCAATAATATTACATTTTTTTTGTAGAGAGTTTGATGAGAATGTTAATAGGCCAAATAAAAGAAGGAAGTGGGGGAAAGCCAAAACACTTAGTACCGAATTTAGTGAATGGTTTAAAACTCGAGCCATGAAAGATGATGTGCCATCTCAAATTAAAGAGTTTTCTAAAGGACCAAGTAATGTTGCAAAGAGGTTTTCAAGTTACCTTATTAATGGATACAAATTTCATACTATGAAGCGAGATGCCAAACACAAAACTCAAAATTCTGGTGTAACATTGATTTCATGGACTTCAAGTTTTGCAAGGGACGAAAGTCCAAAAATTGAACCCATAACGTATTATGGTTCAATCAAAGATATATTTGAGTTAGATTATTATGGTCATTTCAAGTTTGTGCTGTTCAAATGTGATTGATTTGAGGTTGAAGAGGACAAATATGGACTTACTAGTGTATACTTCAATAGAAAAGTTTACCAAAACGATCCTTTTGTGTTGTCTTTTCAAGTCTAGCAATGCTTTTACGTTAAAGACCCTTTAGATACAGAAAGACATTTTACTTTGAAAATGGTTCCAAGAGATTTGTTTAACATAGGTGACCAATGTGACCAATCAAATGCTACTGATGGTGAACTGAATTGGGTTAGGAATGACATGCTTATCACAATATTTCAGAAACCTTCAACTGTAGTTAAAGAAGATATTTTTTTTCTAAA
>Ga0099825_1009629_pt1 | contig 10919 bp, 6 predicted proteins | sample SiratroredBW_FD_76838 | JGI IMG/M metagenome (GOLD analysis project Ga0099825, IMG submission 76838) | Root nodule microbial communities of legume samples collected from California, USA - Siratro red BW | ecosystem: Host-associated > Plants > Roots > Nodule | place: USA: California | collected...
CCATTTTCCTATAATAGGAGAAAGTTAATATATGTGGTTAACATTTCCTTCTTAATCAACTTGTCCATCAAAACTGGTCTTATATAAGGATCAGTATTGTGAGCAGGAGTTGTAGCCTATTATAGTTTTCTAATTTGGGTTACTATTTTTGTTACACAATGTAAATTGTGTGCTTGCTAGACTAGCTCCTTTGTCATTGGACACTTCCACTTTTTTTCTTTTAACTATTTTACTATTGAAGCTGTGATTGTACAATTCCCTGATATTTTTAGTTTGTACAAATTTAAGTGAGATGGTACGAAGTTCTGTCACATATCAAGATGAGAAAGAATATTTATTATAGGGGTGCATGATGCTTGAGTTGTTAGATTTTTCCTTAACTGTGTATGTTAGTTAGATTGTTTAATTCATCCTTAATTAGGAACCTACTTAATTATCCTTTATATTATTTCTGCAAAGTGTTAAACAATATTGATAACATTCATTTTTTTTTTCTCTGTATTGTTGTGTGCAAATATCTTTTCATGCATGAGAGGGTCCCAAATGGAAAAAGAAAAAGAAAAACCTAAAAATAGCGTATCTTTGAGCCACCCATCTTAGGGCGCTGTCAGTTCTCCACAATTATAATGGTGATTTTGCAATCCATGTTCTGGTAGAAAACTGAAAAGATGGCACCTTTGTTTGTTTGTTCCTTCAATGAGAAAATATTACACGATCTAAAGCTATTACGTGTTTGTTTTTTATCTGCACTAATTTTCATGTAACTTGTAATAATAACTTTTTTCTCAATTAGTAAAATCCAATTCAGTGAGTCACAAGAGAGAGCAAGGAGTGAAAAGTTACTTGTTACAGTTTTTGTAGCTTTTGATGGAAGGTTCTGCCATGTTTACAAGTTGGCTAGTTAGTGGGTTTAGAACCAAGGAATAGAACACAGAATTCACTATTGCTATTAGCAGATACTACTATGCCAAATATATTAGGAGCCTTGTTTGATGTCATCACACTATTATATGCTACTTATCCTAAGTACATTGGACATGTAGTATGGAGGAATTATTCCATACCAAAACCGCGTATTAAAGTGAGCCTTATCTACTAATTCCCTTGTACAAAGATTCCAACATGAAGTGTTGGAGCTTACCTAATCTATACCAGTAATAATGTAAAGAGTGAAGATTTGGCACTAGGAATGTGCAAATACGTGTTGGATTTATAAAATTTCAGCATACTACTTTTTCCATATATTTTGCAGATATTCTTTTTGGCACGGAAATAGGGAAGCAAGAGGTGGTCACGTTCTACCCCATGGTTTGTTGTGGTACAAAATTGACTTGTATTGCCACTCATCAATCAAGGTCTCCTAGAACTGAATTGCCAAAACTTGACGAAATTGAAATTGTGATGCTTTTGAAGTGATGAGTGCAACTTCTATGTTTAGACGTGAGCAATGGACTCAACTTTAGAGTGAAAGAAAAGGGGTTGCTTAATGAAAGTGGAGAAGTTGTGAAAAGCTTTTAGTTATCCTGAATTAGTGGAAATCAGGTTGGGCTAATTAGAGAGCACCTTTGTGTGCTAGCAAATAATTTAGCCAATATGTTTCGCTTTTTAACAATTGAACAAATTCTTGACTTAACTTACCGGACAATCACACTAAAACCAATCCATATCAAAAATCAGAAATGCCCCTTAGATTGTTCCTATATTAATAACAACTCTTTTGTGCACAAAATGATATTTGCTAGTGAATTATTGTGGCAAACTTTATGAATTGAAAAAGCATGGTCATCCTCTTTCTATCTATCTATGTGTATTCTGAATAGTCTAATTTGTCCTTACTCAGACAGAACCACTTTAAATTCTCACCCTTTTCAAAATCCTCATGAAGACATGTTGGCCGAGAAGTGATCCTAACCCGTGGTGGTTTGGTTACTTTCCGGTGAAGCATGCCATTGTACATGCCAAATCCTCAAGTGGAGAAGCATAGGATCTAAGTATATTATAGAATGTGCTCAAGAGCATCAGTACCACAACATCAATCACAATACCTTTTCCAACCCCATATATTATGTCATTTTGGGTTTCCATTAAGCACTCACAAGGCAACAACACTCATCACCTAGAGCTAGAGACTCTACTTCTTTCTCCTGAGTTTTCAAACAACAAACAAAGAAGATGGTGAAGTTCTCAAAGCAGTTTGAGGGGCAACTCATTCCAGAATGGAAAGAGGCCTTTGTGGATTATTGGCAACTCAAGAAGGACCTCAAAAAAGTCCATCTTTTTAATAACACCCCCAACACTAGTACTTCTCTACCTAAGTACATATTTTCATCACTAAGAAACTACTCTCCATTTGGCCACCAACATAGAGAGCATGGACCAATTCAAGTAATCTATCTTTCCCTTAAGACATAAGAAACCAAGTTTGTTCAATATTGATGTGTTTATTTGGTTTATTCATGAGTTCTTTTTGTGTTTCTTTTGGTCTTTTTCAGGTCCATAGGAAACTTGCCTCATCATCATTTAATGGGGACATGTATGAGACAGAACTGCTAGAGCAATTTTCTGACACTGATGCTACCAAAGAATTTTTTGCATGTCTGGACCAGCAACTAAACAAGGTCAACATGTTCTATAGAACCAAGGAGAAAGAGTTCATGGATAGAGGAGATTCCTTGAAAAAACAAATGGAAATCCTCCTTGTGCTCAAATCCACATTCAAGGAGCAGCAGAGCAAAGCAGGCTCTTCCCATGGCTCCAAGGAAGATCAATCTATCTCATCCACATTCTCTACTGGTACACAACTAACCTTGTCCTTTTAGTTTAGATATTACATAATCCAATGTCCTTGACATGAATATTTATTCACAAGTTTATTTCATTCCATGTATTTTCTTTCAACTTGCATATTGGATAGTATTGCCTTGAAGGATGTTAGCACACATGTAAACCAAGTTTTAACAATTTGCTGTTAAAATGCACAAACCATGTTTTCTCTCATTTCATATTTTTCTAAGTTTTCAAACAATATTTGTTTAAAAAAAATCATCCACCCATGTTACTTTTTATCTATGTTATTCGTAACAACTAGGAACACTGAATGATAAGACAGCATATTTATTTTTCAGCACTACTATTCAGAACTAATAACGTATGCTCAAAATGAAAGGTTTTTTTGAAACAAATATTGATTGAAAAAACACGGTTCATGTGAGTTTTGTGAAATCCCTTCGTTAACAATCAGTATTTTTCTTCATTATCTGCTTTTTATAATCAAATAAGGAAGGAAAAAAAGACTTGTAGGCTATAAAAAAGTTTTGTAAGTAACCAAACTAAATGATTATACAATACAAACAAAAAGATTATCATGACAACGACTGGTTAAACATTTTTTGGTATTTTTTAAATGAAACATGGTATGAGAAGTGATGAGAAATTATGTGTGACTAAAACTCTGTTAATTGGAAACAGAGGACGACTCTGTTAGGAGCGGACCACAGCAAGAAGAATTGCAGGACACTACAAGCACAGATGAATTGGAGAAAACTGAGGCTCCATTTTCAGATTCCCCTCGTGCAGAAGAACTTGCCAAGTCTATGCAAATGAAAAGAGAAGATGGTAAATTCAGAACACTTTCTGGTCGTGTCATCAACTGCCAAGGGAAGAATCTGAGGATAAACATTCCCTTGACCACACCATCGAGAACCTTTTCAGCCATAAGCTACCTTCTCAGGGAAGATTTGCTTAACCAGTCTTCAAGGAAATGTGGTCCAGAAGGTGGAAACATCCACCTCAACAAAACTAATTTGCACCATGCAGAAAAGATGATCAAAGGAGGTTTCATTGAACTCTACAAAGGCCTAGGATATCTCAAAGTTTACAGGTAAAAATATAGTCACGAATTTCTATGGTCACGTTTAGACTTGTTTGTTTGATAAACATAACTGATGTATAGATAGCATTTAACATGAAAAATCTTATGTTTTGTCCAATTTTCAGGAACTTGAACATGCTTGCATTTATAAAGATTCTGAAGAAGTTTGATAAGGTAAAGTGAATTAGAGGCTTCAGAGTTGATGTTACAAATGGAGTAGTATAAACAAAAAGTACAAAACATTTCTTTGTGGTTTTTCAGGTCACAGAAAAACAAATTCTTCCCATTTATCTCAAAGTGGTTGAGAGTTCCTATTTCAATAGCTCAGACAAGGTAAATCTCAGGCACAAACTAAAACTGCTTCCTTGTAAAATATCTAAGTTCCATCAAATCAAGAGTGATAAAAATATGTGTAATACCATATCAAATCATGTCAAGAGTTTGGCCACAAGTTATGCTTGCACCTGAATGGTCACCGACAATCTCAAGTGGCCAATAATCCTGTTTCATTTGTGCACCACTAGATGACCTCGAGTCATGCAAAATAAAAACTAGATATGGCTGTCTGTCACTTGCACAAGGGTTTCTTTAACTTTTTGAGCTAGCTTTGCTTTGTTTGCTTATTACTCTGAGAAATGACAGGTGGTGAAGTTAGCTGACGAAGTTGAGGAACTGTTCATCAAAAATTTTGCTCAGGAAAACCGAAGAAAGGCCATGAAATACCTTAGACCAAGCCAACGCAAAGAATCACATGCTGTAACTTTCTTCATTGGTTAGTTGCTCTCAGCCAAGTATTGGTCAATTTTATTTGCACCTTTTTTTTGTGACTTTTGCTTATCAATCATTTTGGTAGAGATCTTTAGGCTTGTTTGCTTTGTGACCATTGGTATCTAAAGAAACCACAATATGGAACCTTTTAAGCCACTAGGTCCACAAAAGGAATGGCAGTAACTGGTCCACTCTTTGGTGGATGGGAAGTACAGGTCCCATATTGAAACCATAGATAACCTTATGAAGAATGAAACTTGAAAAGCCCATCTAAACATATAAGGGAAGCATCCCAATGGTTCTTTGGCAATGGTCCCTATGTGGGGTTTTACTAACAAGATGATACCTTCCTTTAGTGCAAACCTAAAAGTATTTTGATCTGGCTTGCAAGCTAAAACCAAGAAAAGAGAGTCAAATTTAAGGTTTCATGTTCTTAATAATTGATTCTAGGTTAAGGGGTGAATATGATACAAAATTGTCAAACATTTTTTACTCTAAAGAATGCTGATTAGATAGAAAGTTACTTCAAAAATAACTTATTAGAGATTATATTTCAAATAAAATCAGGGCTATTTACTGGATGCTTCTTGGCACTTCTTGCGGGATATGCTATAATGGCTCATGTGACTGGTTTGTATAGACCACATCAAAATTCAGTGTACATGGAAACTGTCTACCCTGTGCTTAGGTAAGTAAACATTTTCTTGCACCAAAAGATTCAGTTCAAATTTGCATAGTATCAGCACATCAATAAGTTGTGTCATGTCATGTCTTTGCAGCATGTTCAGCCTTGTGTTCCTACATTTCTTTCTTTATGGTTGCAACATTCTTGCATGGAGAAAAACTCGTATAAACTACAGCTTCATTTTTGAGCTGGCCCCTACCAAGGAACTCAAGTATAGAGATATATTCTTAATTTGCACGATGGCAATGAGTGCTGTGGTTGGTGTTACCTTTCTTCATTTGACTCTACTGACAAAAGGGTATTCATATGACAAAGTACAAAACATTCCAGGACTTCTTCTTCTGGTAAATATACATATTTTCACATTCACTTTTACATTTTTATGGCACTGGCCTAGTCTAATACTTGTGTAAGCTCAGCTGAAAAATTAACATTGTTACTACACGTGCAGGGCTTCTTATTAATACTAGTGTGCCCCTTCAACATTATATACCGGTCAAGCCGTTACCGTTTCCTTTGTGTGACCAGGAACATAATTTTGTCACCCCTTTACAAGGTAGTGTTTCCCACTATCATCATTGTAGAGTCATGTCATCAGGCACAACACAAAGTAGCACTAATTGTCCAAAAAGTGAAAAGAAGTTCAATGGAAAAATTGAGCAAAAACAATTATTATTGTGGAGATAACCTCACCGGCTTCTCTTGCCTTTTTAGGTTGTCATGCTGGATTTTTTCATGGCTGATCAACTTTGTAGTCAGGTAGTGAAAATTTTTTATTACCATTAATGAATAGCTTACTCTAAGGGGAAAATGTAATATTTATTTGAGAATTGTATCATTATTTGTAGGTGCCAATGCTCAGGAGCCTTGAGTACGTGGCATGTTACTATATAACTGGTAGCTATAAAACTCAGGACTATGGTTATTGCATGAGGACAAAGCACTATAGAGATCTAGCTTATGCAGTGTCATTTCTCCCCTACTATTGGAGAGCTATGCAGGTAAAATAAAATATTGAGTAAATTATATCAAAACTTCTTAAGATTCAGCAAAGTTTCTCATGATACTCCTCACTCTTTTACTCCTACATTACCTTTCATTGTTCAAAATACATTACATCTATATCCCTGTTATCCAAGAAAAGAAACAATTGTTATCCTGTAATAACCATTAAAAAAGCAAGTCTCATGGAAATCTCAAAAGCCCTCAAGGAATGATACTGCAATTTACTTTAAAATATTTGTCTTTTTCTTCCCTTGAAGCATCTTATGATATCCAATCAAATTATTAAGAAATGGGGAGAGCTGATGTGTTCTAACTGGTTTTTTGCAGTGTGCTAGGAGATGGTTTGATGAAGGGCAGACAAGCCACCTTGTGAATCTAGGGAAATATGTATCAGCAATGTTAGCAGCAGGTGCCAAAGTGGCTTATGAGAAAGATGGGAGTGTAGGATGGCTCTGTGTTCTGGTGATCATGTCAAGTGCAGCAACTATGTACCAATTGTACTGGGACTTTGTAAAAGACTGGGGTTTGCTTCAAATGGATTCCAAGAATCCATGGTTAAGGAATGAATTAATGCTTCAGAGAAAAGCCATTTACTACTTGTCAATGGTACATGTCAGGCCCCTCTCTCTCTATTCACTTAGGAGCCTGTAGTGTGGGCAATTGGCACCCAAAAGCTAGCTTCACTAATCAAAATTAGACTAATTATCATAGTCTAATAACCAAAGAACACAAAAACCATACTATTAAGTGTTCATGATAATAAAAAGTCAAAAAGTGGAGAATAAACATATTCTCAAAAGAAATGCTGATAAGGCCATTATACAAATTAAAGTGAGATTCCAAATCTAGATATCAAAAAAGGACAAAAAATAACAACAGATGCTTATATTTCGCCTGATACTAAAACCACACATTATAGGAGCAAATTATTATTTCCTTACAAAATATGGGCCCTCCACTTTCAGACATTGACCATGAAAAAACTTTGGCAATTTATGCAGGGCTTAAATCTTATTCTGAGGCTTGCTTGGTTGCAAACTGTCCTTCATTCAAGTTTTGAAAATGTTGATTATCGAGTTACATGCTTATTTTTAGCATCTCTTGAAGTTATTAGACGAGGGCTATGGAATTTCTTCAGGTAATTGAGTTAACGTGCATTTATTTTCACTCATCCCAAAATCTGATATCTTTAAGTTTCATAAAGAAGAACAAAAATTACCATATACAAAATAAGATGACCAAAAACATTCTGAGACCAAGTTTAACCCAAGATTCGTTTTACCATTACAAACTGTCTATCAGTCACGTGAAGTTTGCAGAAAAACATGTAACAAATACTATTTTGTTGGTGCAGATTGGAGAATGAGCATCTAAACAATGCTGGCAAGTTTAGAGCAGTGAAGATAGTACCACTTCCTTTTCATGAAGTTGATGAAGAAGACTAATAATAAAGCCATTGGGTGATTTATTCGAGAATAGGGGATGCTTCCAGACAAGTATTTCAAGGAGAAGATTCGTTGTCTTTCTTCAAGTTGATGTAACATTGATCAACTTGATGATTTCATTTGGTTTATTTGCCTCAAATCATCCTCAATTCTATATACAATTTTTCATTAACAAGAAATAGAAAATTAAGAAAAAGTGTTGTTCCACTTTTTGTCATGTCCTTTTTAGATCCCTTATTATCATCCCAAGCTATGTATAATTTACAATTAAAGAGATGGGAAAGCAAAAAAGCATGTTCTCCAATAAATTTGTTAAGGTTAATATGCTTTATGAATATGATTGAATTATTCCTCAAAATGAATGGACCAATCCTCTTTTTTGTTATACTATTTGTACAAAGCTTTTATATTAATTCTCAATGATTAGAAGTAATTGTAAACATTAAAACTATGCAGGAAAACCTATAATCAAAGTATTGAATGGTTGATTAACAACTACAATTAGATAAAGAAGATTGAGCAACTAGCTATGTCAACCAATTATGCATCAAAGTTTCAGAGTGGTTTATACAATAGGTGTTGGTTGGAGACACTAGCACACCCTATTGGTTAGATTTTGTAACTGTGTTCATTGTTAAGAGGGCATAAAACTTGAAGAGGATAAGGTTGCTAAATCAAATAGTATAAAGATAGGGTTAGATCTTTACCTCGTACAATTGGTCCGAAATATTTTACATGAAGATTGAAAATAATTCGGTGAAGTGTATCATTTTGCTGTGTACAATGTTTCAGTGTTGTCATCATGGTTTCACTGAAGTCATCCACAGTGTAATCAAGAACCCACCAAAGTTATCATGCAGTGAAGGGTTTATCCATTCTATATATTTTATCAAGTGCATTTTGAATTAAATGAATCCACTCCCAAGTGAAATGGGAATCTATCTATGGTTCCACATTTTATTAATCCAATTATGTTATATAAATATATTAGAAATGTTAATAGTAATCCATCTAATCAAATATTGATAGAATGCATGTGACCTAATGGGAAATGGTCTCCATTTATCGAGGGTGTCTACGTAGTAATAAGAAAAAGTACCTTAAAAAATATTAAATTATGACACCACCAATAAAGTGAAATTATACTCATCCATATTTAATATTACACTTGATCAAAGCAAAATTAAGTTAATTATTTCGATGAGATAATGAAAATTTTGTTTAATAGTTATTAAGTAACTTTTTAATAAATTTATTTTGATGAGTTAATTATTTAGATTGAAAATGCAAGCATAAATAAATATAAATATAATATCAACCTAAACATTATAAGGCATAAGAGTTAACCAATCATAGTAATTTACTTACTTTGAATCTTTGTTTAAATTTATTGAGGTCATTAGATGCATGGATGTTTTTATCTCTTTTACATCATTTAACATGAAGTTCTTCATAAGTTGTTTCATATATTTTATTTAATAGATGTAGGCATCATGTTTCATTCTTTTCATCTGAAGTCTTAAAAGAATTTCAATTTATTCATTATAATATACTCAAACTCATCTCACATTAATCTAACAAGCTCCTCAAGAAAGTTCTGGTAGTAGTACCGAAAATGATATTTTCTACATATATTTAAACAATCAAAAAGTTAAACTTGATATCTTTTTAGAATAATGTAGTATGTAGTATTCTTTTTGGAAAACAATTTCTATTAAAAATAAATGCCAAACTTTAGGAGTCTGTTTTACGCCGGAAAAAAATCTTATTTAATTTTAAAAAAAATGTTGGAAGAGGTAGAATTCTCATATCTAGGAGGTTTTCTACATATACTTCTTCCATAGTAACACTACTAAGACATGTGCCATTTATTTCCATTTGATATAATTTCATATTATTATAAGCAAAAGTAAAATATGAATAAGACATGTGCCATTTATTTCCATTTGATATAATTTCATATTATTATAAGCAAAAGTAAAATATGAATAACTTCTAGCCTTGTAAGCTTTCTTAAATATGTCAAATAGTTTATGAAAAGCTCTCAATGAATTTGGAAAAATTCTTCAATTTATTTTAAACTTGTCTAGTGTCAACTTAGATCGTGGACTATCCATCTCAACTTTTTCATTCTTAAATACATTTTCGTTCTTCATAAACGTATGATCATTAAGTAAAAACCTATGATAAAGTAACAATCCCTCTGACTCCGCCCATCCCTGAATGATATAATTTAAATGTCAATTTACCATGAATTTCCTAACTAGACAACATACCATAAGCAAGAAAAACATTATTTGTCCACACTAAAACAACCCTTGTCATAAAGTGCTATTTTTTGAAATATCATATCTTAGGACACCACAACTTTTTCAAGTCATCAATTAAGGCTCTAACAAAATATCAATGCCAATCTTTGGACTGAATGGCTCCGAATGAGACAACTTAAACACATGTAAGGCTTAAACATGCACATTTGTGGAAGAAAATTAATCATAATGTTGCCCAACATGAATAAGGTATATTTGATGGTTGGACATATAATATAAACCCATTTGGTCTTACATTGAGAAAGATGAGACAAAATGACACATTAAAATTCAACAGTATATCATTCGGCTTTGGGTTCCAGAATCCAGGGTTTCATATATTTTCAATTTAGAGGCCTAGGGTTTTGTTGGATTCCCTAAAGACCTCAGAGAATCTATTATGTAAACATGATGACAAATAAACTCAAACATTTGAGAATATAATGTTTGAAAAGGAGAAGATCATGTTAAAGATTTAAAGAGGATGTTATGTTAAGGGGGAGCTCAATAAACAATGTGTGAAGAAGAATTTTGTAGAAGAAGAAGACAAAGCTTTTATCTTTTTCTTTGTTTTTGATATGATTTGTGTAAATAGAATAAGTTATAAACTGAGATTCTTTGTTTATTGTATTTGTACTCATGTTGAACAAGATTATATATTCCCGAAATAATCAATTATAATGGAAATTTAGTAATAAATTTTAAAATCCCATCAAACTTGTACTAATATTTTTTTATATTGTTTTGAACGAGTTTCTAACAAAAATGCTTTAAGAAAACTTGATCTATAAAAATTTTTTTGAAAATGATCATGTTTAACTTTATTGTTTACAAAC
>Ga0099825_1009630_pt1 | contig 10919 bp, 4 predicted proteins | sample SiratroredBW_FD_76838 | JGI IMG/M metagenome (GOLD analysis project Ga0099825, IMG submission 76838) | Root nodule microbial communities of legume samples collected from California, USA - Siratro red BW | ecosystem: Host-associated > Plants > Roots > Nodule | place: USA: California | collected...
CCCCCCCCCCCCTCTTGAACTTAGGCCAAACACTTATTTTAACACTCATAATTTCTAAATAAATAATTAATAGTCAAGGAGTTACACCTTGCACCACTCAAATCCATGAGATGAGCAAGATGGTGAATCCCCACTTGTGACCTAGCTCACAAGATAAGAAACCCCAAGATAGAAACTCTTCACCTCCCTTTGATGAACCTTGATGTGCCATCAAAAGATAAGCTATGAAGGACCACAAACAAAGGAGAAACATCTCTTGAGATATGACACACTCAAAATTTAAAAAAAAAAATTATTAATTTCAAATCTGCCAGTACAATAAACGTCCTTATATAGACTCAATGGAAGATGAAGAGACAAGTTCATTCCTTTCCTAAGTCCAAACTAAACATAAAATAAACAAAAAAGAAAATTTCATTTTTTTTATATTTTTTCAGATCACATCATCTGAAGGAGGGTTTACGATGATTGCAACTTTATCTCGAACTCTAAGAGATCTTAATGTTGACTTGTCTTGAGTATGGATGCTATTAGAAACAAATAATAAAGACATTCCTTGTAAAAACTTAAGCCACGAGAATGATCTTTATGTTTATATTAGCTTAAAATTTGTCTACACTTATCAACTTATGTTCCTCAACACCTATCAAACGAAAGTCTGCAGAGTTGTTCTACTGTTTGTCAGAATAAGCACTTTCACTATCACTTGCACTTGCTTGGTTTGCTCTTTCCCTTCAGCGTCTATCAAACGCAACTGCATCATGATTTATGTTTTATTGGTTTAATCACTTTAATGAAAGTATATATGGTTGTTGAAATTTTTCTCTAATAACACACTCATTCTCTTTAAAGTCTAAATAGGAAAAACATAAATATAAGACTACGTAATATTACGCATTTGCAGAGCATCTCAATTAAGAGATTTTTCTAAAAGTTTATAGAAAATCTGGAACAATTAAGGTAAAAATAATAATTTGTGTGAATAGAAAACGAGGAGGAAAATTGGAAGAACCTTGATTTGGGGTTGTCAATATGAAATATAGGGACTGAGTTTAAGAAGTGAAAGAGTAATTTTTCTAAGACTTATCGGGAAAGATGAAGAGTAGTTAGTGTCACCAAAGTGAATCAGTAAGAATCTCTCTTCTGAGAAACAACGCTACACATCCGGGTTTAGTTTTGGTTGCCCAACGTGAATCTCTCTCTCTTAGCCAAGATGGACGAGGCATAAGTGGAGTTTAACACACAGTGAACTTTTTCTTTTATACTTACGAATTTAAATATTAAAATCACTTTCGAGGCCAGCTACTCACAAAGTTGTAACCCTCTTTCTGTATCCCACCAGTATTATTCATTTTACACAATCTTATATGTCTTTGTATACAGAAATTAGAATATTGTAACATAAATAGTTGAGATAGCATTGTTGATTAAATAGTCTCATGACCAAATTTTCTAATTTTAACAACCTCTTTTTTCTTTATTATGGTAAATAATATTAGTTTTGTATCATAATAAAACATGTTCTTTTTTTAATTATCTAACTGCATTTTTTATAATTTTATCCAAAAAAAAAATTATAGCAATGTCTGATAACAATTAGATTGTTGTGCAATTAACAAGTTCAATATAAGTCCAAAAAGGATTTATATTTGATCTGTAAGGTAGAAACTCAATATAAAGATGAATTCAAAGTATATATATAGAAGTTATTAAAAATATGATAAGTAATTTAACTTGGATATTATATAAAATAATTATTAGTAATTTAACTTGGGGGTATTATATAAAAATAAATATCAGTTTGTATAGTTAAAATTCTTAAGAAATATGTTGAAGATTATAGATAATTAGAGATAAAGTCAAAATTATAATATATAAATAAGTAAAAAAAAAAAAACTTCTTATTAGCAAGATTAAATTACTTTTAAATTCTACTTTCTTAAAAAAATATTTTTTAAATATAATTTATATTATAATTAAACTTCATATATAAAGTGTACTTTTAACTATTGTCTATTTCTTAAAAACTGTAATTCATGTATAATATACACACACGATAGATTGAAGTAGTAGATAGTTAACTAGATCAAGGTGAGGTTTTAATTGGTTGTGAAAGTAACAGTCCTCTTAAAAAGACATGTAAGATATACTTAAAAGAAAAAATAAAATCTGATAAAAGTACAAAAAGTCCCAGAATTTCAATCACCAAATTAAAATATTCAAATCTATAATATCTAATGTGAATGAGTGTACTTGTACTAGTCTAAATCGAGGCATCGAACCCACTTCCCTATCTACCATGTATATAGATCTCATTTTTTTTTCTCGTTACAATTATATAACAAGTAACTTCCTTTAATTCAACCCTCCCTCTTACGCATTAATAGTTTCCAACTCTCGCAACTTTGCAGCATAAGCTTATTTTTACGCAACTCTACTAAATAGCTCTAATCAAACACCATTGGCATACTAAAAACAGAACACCAATGAAGCCAAAGAGAAAATAATCTATCTTCCTATGTCCAACCTGGACGTATTATCTTTTCATTGTTCTTGAATAACGACCGACATGAATCCCAATGACAGGGAAGTTCCATAAAATTCAATAGTTAATCAAATAGGAAGATCTATCGTAAAATGTAACAGTACACGGCGTCCGAGATGGATGAGAAAAGGTAAACGCATCTCGTGCATGGAACTCTTTTATCTCTATCAAAATTACAACACTTCCGGTTGTGTTCCATTAACCATTAACGTAGAGGAACGAATTTAAAATGATGAAAAAACTTAATTATTGCCAACAGTATACTTTGCTTAAGAGAAAATCAAACTTGGGGCAGCTAGTTGACAACATCAAGAACCAGCTTGCGAGACTTCAGAACTGACCACCTCAAGCGACGGTAATAGGCAGCCTGAAGTAGTGCCAGAGACAGTACAAATATCCATTTAAATCCCATCTGCATATGCAAAAGTGTAGTTAGAAACATAGGACAAAGTTATTATGGTCTCTATTGATCTGGTGGAAACATGATATTAAAGGTAACAAACCAGTTTTCTCTCTTCCATCTCGGGTTCGGCAGCCCAACTTAGGAATGACACAACATCTTTCCCCATCTGCAACAAAACATTAAAAAGAGCTGACCTAAATTCTTTCTAATGACCACAATGATGCATTTTTAAGATTTATTAAACCATTCCTACAGAAGCAAATTTGTTTTACCTGAGCTTCTGTAGCAGGGGTACCATCTTCATATTCCACAGCACCATCATTAAGCATTTTAGGCATGGCAATTGCTCCACCAGGAAAGTAAGGATTATAATGAAGTCCTTCCCTTATCTACATTATTATTTTATATATAGCCATGAATAAAAGTTTAAAAACACAATACTAGAACATTAGTATAGGGACAAATTATACATGTGGCTAGTGCCAAATATATAAATTTCACAAGAATTATCAATTACAGAAAGTATATGAAAACTCATCGCTACTTGTGTATGCATGTACGACTCATGAGCAGTGTTATCGATGTCATGGAAAATATCCACAATTCAAAAATCCATTCCAGACATAATTGGAAGCCATAACAGGTTATGGAAGAACCATTGTGCATTCAAAAATCAATTACAGAAGTAATTGCAAGCCATACAGGTTATGGAAGAACCATTGCGGACAACTAAATACAATATATACATGTAGATAAATAAATAAAATGCAGAAATATAATTACAACGCAAAAATAATGAAAGACAACCATACAATTAATAATAATAGTAAGTCTATAAATTCAAATAATATCAAAGAAAAACACCACCAAGGTCAAGTTCAAAACTTAAAATGACAACAAAACACAAGAAGAATGTCCTAAATTTCTAAGTTCGATTGGGTTTCGGGTGCTGGAAAATAAATATTCAGGTGTTTCAGGTTTATAAAGAATAAGTATAGGATAGAAATGAAGGGGCAATTGGGAGAATGGGGCAGCAGTGGGTCGATGACACAGCTGACAACAGAATAGGCCACAGGCAATGGTGAAACAAATCGAAGGCAGTGGCACTGCAGTGGGTATGACAACAGAACATATAGCTGACAACAGAACAGTGGCAGACTGCAGTGGCTACAATAACTGAACCAAAACAGGAGGACTGGTTTTGGTTTGAAGCAATGGTAGCTTAGGTTTTTTAATTTTGGGTTGGGTTTGGGTCCAGTTGTATGTAGGGATGAACAAAAATCCTTACCTGTAGATTTCAGTGAGTAAGCTCCATATTGTGTACATCCATATTTTTTGATACGAGCTACCAGCTAATATTAAAGTATTTGTGTGTATATAATTTACATTCTACATCAACTTCTAAAATTTTATTCTTTAATAGTTAACATCAATTTTGTCAAAAAATTCTTTATATAAGTAAGAACATGTCCTTCCTAGAAGAATCACAAAAAGCATGACAAGACAAGTTGTTCTTGCTTAACAAAATAGTCCTTCTTTCTCCTTATTTTGTATTTCGTAGACTTGATAATTGTAGGATTTATTTTTCTGAGCTGTGTAAATAGTAAATATCTAATTGGGCTTTGTCCAGCCCAAATTCATCTCCAAGAGGCATCTACAAGAGGAGATCAAGAATAGAAGACCTTATACCAATTGAAGCCTAATTTATTGACTTCTACATTCATGTCCAAGGAAGCATGAACAAGCAGGTCAAGCGTGCCTCCCATCTTTGGCCAATAGGAGAGCATCTTTTATTTCATTTTATTGGATTTTGAATTTTAAAGCTTCCCTTCTTTTTCTTTTGAAATTCTCAACCAAGTATGGGTAGATACTAGATCCCCCGTCTGCATTTAATTAAAGACACATTTGAGTGTCATTAGAGTTGTAACTTACCGACCACTTAGCTATAAATAGCCATGAATCTCACTTATAATGTTACTTTGTAATTTTATGAAAATTTGAGCTTGTGAGAGAACTCTTGTGTTAGTGATCATCTACTTTACTTTGGATCTTATCTTGAACTTTTAACAAGTGACTATTCTTCCTTGAGCTTGTCATAAAGAAGAAGGCATCTCTATCTTAAGTGACGCTCTTTTTCTATTTCTATAAGTCTCTTCCATCTTTGCTTCTTTTTCTTATTAATTGTCTTTCCTAATTGTTCTTGTTCCTATCTTCTGAATTCCATCAATTACCTGTTATTCTTCATGTCTTGTGCATTTTGTTTTGTTTGTTTAATCCTTTTTCATCCCTTGGAAGCAAACTTTCAAACTTATATAATCCTCTAGGATTAAATTCTTGTTTAGTGGTAGGCTTCCTATAGTTCTTATTTTGGTAAAGAAAAAGTATGAATATTTTTCATGATGTGCCTCCACAACAAAGCACATTCACCACCACCATGCTGGGCGGCCGACAAGAATCCTGCTTTTTGCCATGACACCACCATGGTCATTTTTCGATAACATTGCTAATATGTGGAGTCTGGTGAGCACTCACAAAGTGAGAGGAGTATTTATTGTGAGGTGAGGAAAATCCATCTTGACTGTTAGATTTACTTGGATGGTAAAAGACATATTTCATTTAGTGACCACATAATTACGTGAACAAGTTGTTTGCATTTACGTTCAAACTTTGACAATCTACCAAAAATCTAAAGGTTATAAGCACTTCTTGCTTCATATATGTGCGTGCATATGTGTGCTTTATCATTTATGCAATAGATTGAACCTGAAAATGGCACATATGATATGCAAGGGACATAAGGCAAGGTACAAGCTATTCATGAAACACTGTACACAAAATAAATCTAAGAGACCAAAAGGCACTTCAACTGTTCCCTTCCCAACACTACACCATGCATACAAACACATGCTCATTAGTGTGCAAGAAAAGAGGGGAAAGAAAAAAAATATGTATTTGACAGTTGTTGAGCATGCACTTGTTTCAAAACCACGGTCACAGATATGCAGCATATCTTATTTTGGTTCAGAATTAAATATTAGTGGCCAAGCATTTTTCATCAGTCATCAGTCAACTATGCAAAATGTATAAAGTTACTTTACTAAATAAAGTATAACATTTAAGCTAAGAAAAAGAACATACCGAGACACCAGCAGGAGGGTCACGATAACCAGTTAGAAGGGAAAAAACATAGTTCTGACCATTGTGACGCGCCTGAAAAATCAAAAGGGATATATATATTTCTGGTAGACATACATACAATTGAAAATTCCAAAGGTATTACTGTTAAATAAATAGAATTACTTTGGTAATAAGACTAAGATCAGGAGGATAAGCTCCACCATTAGCAAACCTAGCAGCTGCTTCATTTGCGTATGGCTGAGGAAAACGGTCACTAAGTTTACCAGGGCGTGTAAACATCTCACCCTCATCATTAGGGCCATCAACCACCTCAATCTCAGCTGCCATAGCCTTTACCTCTTCTTCTGTATAAGCAACACCAACCAAATCACGGTATGATATCAAAGACATGGAATGGCAGGAAGCACAGACTTCTGTATAAACTTGATGACCACGGCGAATCCTGCCCATGTAAAATTAATTGAAAACATTCAGAATTTAAGACATTAATTATATTAAATTATAGATCTTAATATAGTCTTAAGGTGAAATCTGGATTAAATACATGACAGCAGCTGAACACGTATTCACCAGTATGAACCCTGTCACAGCTAATATACTTAAAGCATGAAATTAAGTCTTTGGCGAAATTAAATAAATGTATAACAAAATAGAACAAACCAAACCACCATGTTGGTCCTTCAAACATACATGTGTCATCACATCGGTCCTTACTACATAAGGCAAAAAATAGGAAGATAACACATCATATAGCTGTCATTAATGGCTTCCTCACAGATAGTGGGCATTTGAACGAATGTGATAACGTTTACATTGAAGTACTTAATTGATGTTGAATATGAATGGAGGACCAACGTAAAGCAGAGTCACGTACAAGATTCAAACCATGTTATATCACATGAAAAGAAAACAACAAGGGAAAGGAAATGAACTGCTGATCTAAGGATGGGATAAGGATAAAATGGAGGACCAATGAAAAGCAGAGTCACACACAAGATTTATATATCACATCAAACGAAATGAAATAACAAGGGAAAAGAAGGATGGACTGCTGATCTAAGGATAGGATAAAGATAAAATAAGCTTATTAGTTAGAGAGAAAAATAAATTGAACTTCATTACATTTAACTCGGGAGGGATAAGATTGAGTATCTCAGTCTCCAATTTGGTAAATATTATTTCCGTGCAAAAGATAAGATTATATAGGGAAAATTGAAGCCAAACTTACGAAGCATGGTCATATGAACTAAGAATTCCCTTGTGAGGCCATGGATAGCTTGGACATGCCAGGCCATGCTCAGCTTCATCAGCTGCTGCCGTTGTAGAAAAACTGAAAAAGCCTGACACACCAGCTCCAATTAATGCAAGTACTCTTAAGGACCCACTGCTGGTAGAGCCAGCACCATCTTTCTTTGCTATAAAGGGTGACAACAAGGAAGAGTTCTGCAGTAAGTATAAAGCAATTATTAGCAATAGCAGCAGAACTTATTCCATGGGAAGCAAAAACAATCAGCAAACATAAAATCCACAATATAAGTCTGTAAAAGGATTGAGCATATATTGGAAGATAGATCTCATTATTTGGATCCAACTTATGCACCATCTTGCAGTTTTTGCTACTGTTTGTTTGGGAAAATAGTCACTTTCTCTAGAAAGCCTTTTCAAAAAGCTGGCAAAGAAAGAATCTCAAAATAAGCTAATCCGAAGACATACTTTCCAAGGTAAAGAAAACAGCTAGCAGATGGACTAATCCATATAAATATTTCAAGAAAACTGTGAAGTAAATGCTTGAGATGGGCATTTCATGTTTAGCCAACTCCTCCCCCTCCATTTGCTAACTATGTTCTAAAGAACTCCATTATAGGTCATGAACCCGAAAAATTAATTAGTGCACAAGCATCCAATCAACATGAAGTGAGGGCCAGTGGCTTACAGTAAATTGAGGGTGGAGTTTCCTCCTCAGTAGCTGCTGAAAAACACCTCCTGTCATCTCTCGGTCACGCTGTTGATGATTCAGAAAAATACCCAAATAGATAATAAATATGTAACATCATAAAACCATGTAATGGACATAAAGTTACATAAATAAGCATATAAGTGAAGTTTACAGAGTTCACCAAATTTAATCTGCAACCCAACAATCATGAAAAACAGTAATGCAAATTGCCACAGGAAATGCTAACATACTTATAAATGTTTGCACGATTAAGATAATGATCTACCAATCAAAAAAGCTTTAAACACTTTATAAAAAAGTGTAAAGCTTTCAAAAAATGCATATAACTAGCTGAACAAAATTCAAATTCAATCACAACTAAATGTTCATTATAAAATATATATCAACAAAGAGAACCCCAAACAAAGGAAAACGGGATGAGAACGTTCTAAAATGCTGAAGAGCCATGGCTTTAATTGCACCTTCTTAATCACTACCAATGTAAGCAATCATAGATCCAAAACTAATCCTGTATCGGCATGGTATCAACAACAACAATAAAGATAATACAACAACAGCAACAACAACATCCCTCACGCAACATAACGGGGAATCAGGTAGCTCCACAAGCACATCAACTACACAAACCAAAGCTAAATTACAGACAAAAATCCACTATTCGATGACACAACACTGGCTAGTGTCTACTATATAATTGTAATCAGCATATTTCCCGAATCAAGATCATGTCATCACCGATAAGTAACTCTCACAATTTCCTGATAACACAAATGAAAAATTGTCGTCTGCTCTAAATCGTATTTTATAATAACACACTCCGAACTTTGAATATCTTACATAATCACAAACAAAGATAAGACGAGAAAGCCGAGAAGATAAAACGCAATTGTGAGGGATTAAACGTAAATGGAAAAAGAAACCTAGAATCGAAGAAGAGTTGGGAACCATAGATGCGGGGAATGGAAGAGTGGACTTACGAAATCGAAGCAAAGGAGAAGATTGAATGGTCAAAGGGAAGTGAGGTGAGGGTGTTCTGTTCTGTTCTGTCGCAGATTCAGGTGAAGCCAACACAACCAGATGGACAAAAAACAAAGCAGCGGCAAGAATCGTGTTTCCACCACACGTTCCGTTCTCCTCACCACAGTTGCTCAACATTTTGGGTTTTTCTTTTTCGGCCCATATCCATCTTTCTCAAAGTATGGGCTCCCCTCACCAATGATGTGTCTTTTACTTCCTGCATTCCCATTTTCTTTATGCACCTGTAACTTCCGAAATGATCAATTTGTCCCTTTTATTTTTATAACAATGATGGTAATGGAATTGTCCACCATTGATTGTGGAAGTTTATTTCGAATTTTACAGTATGAAAATCTTTCGCATTAAACAATTTGAAATAGTAATTTAAGTTTTACTATTGTTATAATTATAAAAAAATTAAATATAATATTCTAAATCATAAATTTGTAATTAGAATAAAATAAATTTCAAATTGCATAATGTAAAAAAAACACCTTATTATTATTTTTTTAAAATTATACATTCTGAATAAAATTTTTAAGTTCAAAAAAAAAATATGTTAGTTATTTTCAAAATATAGTTAAAAATTTTGGATTTAGTAGTAAAAATCTATTTTTTCCTATTCGACCTATAAGTCATTTGAGTTCTCCTTTTACAGGATGTGATCATAATATTTGATCTATCCTTATAAATCTCTATGTTTCCTCAAATCCAATGTTATAAAGATTGTGGACGTTGACTTTAAAAAATATCACTAACTAAAATCTAGTTATACAATACAAATTTAAAATATAAATATTATAAGAAAAATGCCTCTACGAGTATATATCAATAACGCTAGAAAAAGTATAAAACTATTTTAAATAATTAGTGATAAATATTTATGGGTATCAAAACACACTTAGTGATACTTAAGGTAGAGTAGAAAAGATATTTATCAAAGACTATTAATAATATTAATCTCTATCATTATAAAATAGGTAAAACAAAGGTTTTAGGTTTCAAAAAATTTAATACTAATATGTTATTATAAAATTAAAAATGTTTAATTTTAAAATTATATTTAAAAATAATTTTTAAAATTTAAATATCTTAACTAACTGTTAAGTTTATATCAATATTATAAATATTATTTAATTAATAACAATTTTGGAACCTCTTAATAAATTAATAATATTTTTATTTTTCTTAAAGATATTGAATAGTTTAAACATCCTAAATAAGTTTATTAATTTTCTATTATTTCATCACAGTAAGACCTCTTTCACTTATTTATTTCTTTTCTCTTATTTTTTTACTTATCTCTCATTTCTTGGTCTGATTCTTTCATTAGTTCTTTTGTATTATTACTTTAATCTTAGTTGATTATCACTAGGCCATTATCTAATTTCAAATTTATTTTATTATTTTATACTCTACATTTATACCTGTGTCTATATTTAGAGACTTTGAATTGTAGATTGAGAAAATGTGATTTGTATTCACTTTTGCTCATTTTTATTGCGTTAATATTAGGTAAAAATGAGTATCATAGTGACAAATTAATCTCAAAATCATTTTATTTTTATTATTGTTTAATTAATCTCAGAATAATTTGTACAAATTTAATAAAGAGCATTATAAATTTAAAATTTATAAACTAAGTTTACACATGTAACAAAGGACAAAACTAAAAGACAAACTACTTTAAGACAAGATACTACGATCAAGATTATTTTCTTGACAATCACATTTTATTTTTTTAACTTGATCTCATTTTATATACTTATAAGTTATATATATATATATATATATATATATATATATATATATATATATATATATATATATATATATATTTTTTTATATATATATATATA
>Ga0099825_1009633_pt1 | contig 10912 bp, 8 predicted proteins | sample SiratroredBW_FD_76838 | JGI IMG/M metagenome (GOLD analysis project Ga0099825, IMG submission 76838) | Root nodule microbial communities of legume samples collected from California, USA - Siratro red BW | ecosystem: Host-associated > Plants > Roots > Nodule | place: USA: California | collected...
AAGAAGAGTGATAAAAACAATTTCTCTTTAGCTAAGTCAAACTAAATGACTCAGCCACCACCCTCACCCCCCTCTTTTTTTTTTTTTTTTTCATTATTATAATTACCATCAACACACAAACAAACTCCACCACACACCACTTCCCAATTATTATAAAACTACACCATTCCGAAACAACTTTGTCTTTCAAAAAACAATTTTGTTCATGTAGACCCCAATTCTTTTCCAACCGTTCAAGAAATCCCATATTTGGAAACGCCCAACTTAAAGGGTAAAAAAGGTGGTCTCGACCCAACCCATTTGCTACCTCACTTTACTCTTTTCCATTTCATTTTTCTCACTTTCTCCACCCACCTTGTCTCTCACCATAACCATCCTATTCTTTTCACTTCTATTTTCCTTATTATTTCTTACACTCTTTATTTTTCTCATAGAGGGCCTTAAACCTTAAACTTGGTAGGGTAAAACTAAAAATAAATAAGAGAAAGAGAAATGAGTGTCACTGGGTGTGGCAGTGTCTCATTGATAGGATGCAAAGAAAAAAGATCTAAGGTGAGAGGGGCTTTAACCTATATACTGAGCACTGAATTGCAGAGTCTCACTTTGTACTCCAATCTGTAATTTGCTGGCTTTGTTTGCTTCTTTTCTTTACGTAGAATCAAGGCCCATGGCATCAAATATTTGGACCACCACCAACCTCTTCTTCTTCATCTATCCTGCACTGCCTCTCATCATCTGAGCCAACTATCTATGATTCTTAGCTTACTCTCATAAGGGTTTGTAAAACGGGATCTTGGACCACGGTACTTCTTCATCTACTAAGCTCTTCAAGATATTATTATCAACTTCGGATATGCTAATATCAATTCAAAAAATAACATATATATTATACACCAGGAGAAACTGTTGACATATATACTCATATTTTATTTCATTTTTATTATTCATTCTAATATCATTATTAAATTATTTTAACAAGGATGTCGGGTGGTATATTGATTGTTGAAATATCATTTTTTATATACAATTCTGACTGTGTTTAGAAACCGTTTATATAGAGATTTGCACATTCTAAAACACCAAAACAAGGATTTTATTTTATTTTTATCTTTTCCATTGAACGTGGATTTACAAGTTTTAAATTGTAAATCAAACACCCACGATATTATGAAATGTTAATCACAATTAAAAAAATATTCCATATTTTCCTTTTAATTATTGTATTCTACAAAATTTTGTTCTTTTTTATTTATTTATTTATTTATTTATTTTAAATTTCAAGATAACATAATTTACTTTTAATTATACCCTTAAGTCAATTAATATGGAAAGATAAAATAGAGAGAAAATATAATGATACATAATCTACACTAAAATAAAAAAAATAATGAAAGAACTAAAATAGGTAACTCACTTAAAATTACTTTAAAATAAAAAAAATCAAATATTTTTGTTAGTTTAAATAAAAAAAAAACTTTAAACAACTATTATAAAGCAACAATGAGATACTTTAAAAAAATATACAGTTTCGTTCTGTTAACAAGGCATAAAGTTTACAATTTTTTCCTTACTCACCTTAAATGTCATATTTATAAGAGTTATTGATTCTATATATTTGCTATAATATTCATTAGGGCTTCAGTCCTATTCAAAGTCATATCACAAATGTATTGGTCAATGAAACTTAAAAGAACGAACGGGAGAAAATGAAAAGATACTCCTTATATACATATTCATACATGTAATGCAGTTCCAATATATTTAGGTTTTAGGGAAGTTGAATTTTGTAGCCCTACATTTTTACATAGATCCTACGGGAACAAACTCTGCTCTACTTCAGTAAATTTATAATAGGAAGAAAAGTTCATAGCCCTACATTTATTATAGTTAAATATATTTTAAAATATTACATTTTATGTTTTGACTACTAATATATAGAGGTTCTTTTTGTAATTTAGGACAATATTATGCGTTCTTATTTTTATATTTTGTTTGAATATAGAAAAGAAATAAGAGATAAATTTTAAAAAAATAATGAAATTCAAGAAAATATCTCTTCATCTATCTAAACGAATAGAAGAGAGTAAAAGAATGAACAAGTTAGATGATATAATTTTTTTAGTTTAATATAAAATAACAGTATCAATTTTATATGATTTTTTATCCTTCTATATAAAAAAAAAGTACTATAAAAATATACTCAAAGGACAAAATTAAAAACTATCAACACATTTCTAAGCGAGGAGAAGGATTTATTCTTTTGTATAAACTCACCCAAGAAAATTTATCTTATAATTTTGGCACAATCCAAACAATGAAATAATTCCTTTCCACACTATTTTCTGCCCTAATTAAATTATGGAAGTGTGATGATCACTTTGGGCGGTGAGCTGCAACAACACATCGTCAATCAATACTCTGGACTACACAGGTGTTGCTTTTTCTTACTCAAATAATACGGTTTGCAGAGTGATTAAGTTTAATAATTTTTTGCTTTATTTTATTTTTCCGTTTTGGTAGTACAACCCAGCAGTAGTACAAGAAACCTAAAACTTGGGTCTTATATTAAAACTATTTGAAGCATACTTTTGCTGAAAATATCTAAGATGACGCTGGTGATGACGAAAACGTGTATGCTTTAAAACCATATTTTAATTGTTTACCAAACACAAGGGCCAAAGGAACAAATGGGTGATTATTTTAATGGGAAGACTATTATTTTTGCAACCTACGAGATAACAAAGTTTATCATCAAACATTGAGTCTGATTCATTAACGAGTCAGAAGCTGTTCCCTCTCAAACTCACATGTCTACAATCGTTGAACCCAACCAATCCATTAACCAATGACGTCTCTGCTCCACAAAAGTACATCCCCTATTATATATTAATATGATACGATGAAACAAACACCTGTTTTTACTTTTAATTAACATTGTTATTATGCGCTCACTTGAGATGTTTGTGGGAAAGGTTAAAACTGACAATGGTTAAAGTGATAAACCCTCTCAAAACCCCTTCGCCATTATACCCTTTTGCTTCTTTTTTCTCTCTCTCACTCCATGTATCAGTGTCCTTTTGGAGCTTTAGACGAACAATGATAGGTCCCTCTCATCATAATGGCATTGTCTGACTGCTTTTGGCCGAGAGAACTGATTCAAAGGACACCGTTGATGGAGACTATTCATCACCATCCGATGATATTTCCAAGACACCAGAAAATAAACCATTTTGTATCTCTGATTTTTCCCTGCCTCCACCTCCAACCTACTCCTATCAATATATATAAAAATTCCCTGCTTCCTAATTTTATTTTTCTTTAACTTTTTTTGCTCGTTTAAGCTTTACCTAGAGTTGTCTCAACGTTTTTTGTCAAGCTAAACAACCCACCATTGCCCTTCTAAGCAACCAAAGCTAGCATCTTTCCTTGGAAAAGTTTTTAAGACCAATCCCAATCCAAAGAGAAATAAGGAACAAATTGACAACCATGTGTAGGTGATAGCAATGCATCCCAAATTAAGAAACGAATAGGTGCTGTCATAAATACCACAACGCAGAAAAGCAATAAATCAGAGTTATACAAGATCATAAAATTTTAGTCAGAGCCCAGAATATCTAGTTAAAGATTTCGTCCGTTTGTTAGTTTGACTGACCCAGACCAAGACCAGAAATAAGTACCCAATTTGGATTCTTTTTTTTTCTTTCATCCTTTCTTTTCACCTCAATAGTTAAACAAGTTATGGTCTTCCTAAAGGAGGTGGCTAGGTTGGACATGGACACAGCCTAACACCGCATCCATTTTTACATGCTAAGAAAAGAAAATGATTTTTTTGGGGTGGTGGGGGTGATGATATTCTTAGGGAGCAGATTATGATCATTTGAATGTAACTGGCGAGGCAGAAAATTTCTATACAGGGTCATGAGGGTCTCATGAGAGTGTGGAACCCATTTTTCGGCAGCCAACCTTGAGAAGAGGGTCTTATCTGTTGTGGGAATCCTGATGATGCTGCAGCAGTTGCTAAATAATGTGGAGGCCCGGATTGCCACTGTTGTTGATCGGCCATTGACAATGAAAGATCACTTCCAATACGGCCTCCAATGCTGCTGCTGGGAAACTACATTTAATAAATAAATATAAATACTCCTATGCATAATAAGATGCTCATAAATAAAACAAATAAATAAATAAATGGGCTGACAACTCGAATACTAAAAATGTGTCTTAATAGCGGGGGCTCGTGTTTCCATATTTTCTGATCTCTCTTTAATGTATGAGCTGAAATAAATTAATTGAAGAGATACCCACATGAAAATTTGGTGGGTGAATGGGAGGAAAATTTTGAAGCATTTGAGACTCTCCTCCGGGAGACCTGTAGGGACCATATCTTTGCATTTCACTGGAGGCTGGAGAATGAAGGTGGGTTTGACTTAGCATCCTCAATGCTTCACTCTCCCCGTGCACATCCCTTCCATGTGTGTCCTTGTTGCCTCTATTACATGGTTTTGGCAGTATATTCACCAGCTGAACCAAAAATTAGTACACAAATAAAACCGAACAATATTATATTAGAACACTTAAAAGGAATCCACAAACCACCAAAATCTATATATAATAACAACTATCAACCAACCTTTGGCTTGCTTGGCCCATTTCGCCAATTAGATTCAGACGGGAGGTGTTGATCATGATTTGCAGCATTTGTGGCATGATTCCCCAACCCTTGATTATTGCCAGCCTTTGAACTTGAATTTCCCAAACTTAAATCCAGATTGTGATCTGCACCGTTACCTGTGGATTCTGCACCTTCATATATATACATGTGGATTAATTAATTAATAAAAGATAAACACCATTTTTGAAAAAATAAAGCTAAAATAATTCCATTACTTACCGGAATTAAGCTCATTCTCATAGATGCTGGGATCAAAATTGGTTACTGCCTCTTTGCCATTGCATTTGATGGCTGCTTTGTCATAAGCCCTATAGTAAAATGGGTATTAATTAAAACCCTAATGATGATTAATAGTTTAATGTTCTTAGCTAGAGATATGCAATCTAGTAAATGGAAGGAAGAAAGCAAAACAAGATAGTTTACTTTGCAGCTTCAATCTCGGTGTCGAAGAGACCCAAATAAACGTACCTAATGAATCAAATCAAATGAGTTAATCTTAGTCAGGACAAAGATAAGAAGTTTAGATTCTTTAGCATGAACAATGAGAATATCTAAATAAAAGAGAAAAAAGGAAAGAAAAGAAGACATACTTTTTCCCTAAAAATTGACCCATTCGAGCTTCCCATCTTCCACACTTGTGCAAAGTTACACCTCTATACTTGGAGCTTCCCCTCGGAAATCCAGTGCTTTGTCGGCGAAGCACGTGAACGAACTCTTCCTTGGTAAGATTGCTCATCTATTAACATCACATACAACCAACCAAATCACGAGAATAATTCGAGATAGAAGAAATAACAGTAACCGCAGAAGATAAGGTGTATTCTATGAGAATGACTACTGTTCGAGATAAGATAGAGACATGGATGAATCCTTTTGTATGGAATAAAATAAAATTTGTAAACGGACCACCTGCTTCAAGTCGTCTTCATAATCTTCAATATTGAAGTTTATGTCGGCCTCCACTCCTCGGAACTTGATGGCGGCACGATCATAGGCACTGCAAAGAGAGACGAAATAGAGGTTTTTCTTTGAGGCTCACATATTCCACAACGAAATGTGATTTATATTTGATTCGGTTCAAGGCATAGAAAAAGTTATATTACAAGCTTAGTAAACTAGAGGAGGGGGCAAGGGCTCACCGAGCAGCCGCATGTGCTGTGTCAAATCCACCTAGACAAATTTACCCAGACAAAACCATCAAGTCAGTCACCACAATAAAATTTCCCCACACATACACAACACAACACACTCACTCTTGTCTCTACCACATCATAGCCGAGACAAAAAACACAAAAGAAGAAAAAAAAAACGGTTTTAGCCGCTTAAAACAAGATTTAGGGAAAATAACTGCCACACTTCACACACACAATCATTGTTATCGTTATGCTTACCTAGATACACTTGTTTTCCACAATCCCTGCAATACCACGGACACAAACAGAACCGATAAGAATCAAATTTTGATGGTGAGAAAACTCCAATTTTTTAGACCTTCAGGTACACATTATTTTTCTTATGAAATGGAAAGCACTAACCATATATGAGACTCCCACCGACCCGTTCTTCTGTAAAAGGTGACTCCTCTATACTGAGAACTCCTTGACCTCGGTCCTCGGCGACTCTTCTTCATAGGCTGAGAAACTTCAACTGACTTTCCAGCACCAAGTGCTTCTGATTGGCAAAATTTTACACCCACCCAGTGAGCCCGAGGAAAGGTGGAGCTTCCACCACCCGATGCAACCGCCACGTCAGCCTCTTCCACCGGAAAAAACTGTCTTGTCACAGGTGGGTGGTCACTGTCCATGGACTCATAATCTTGGGTCACAGAGAACCCGAAAATCTTGCTGCTTCGTTTCTTCATGCTTTTTCTGCCACCTTCTTCGTCTTCCTCCTCGTCCTCCTCCTCTTCTTCTGATCCGTCCTCGATTACCACAGCTGAAGAGCTCGAATTGGAAACAGATCCAACCCTTTTGCCTTTGATGTTCTCATCGTCCCCGTCCATGGAAGTCTTGAGGGAAGAACACCCTTCGGATTCCTCGTCCTTCCTCTGATCGGGTGAGTCATTGAGATCCCACATTCTAACATTAACCAAAACTAGCAACCCAAGTTTGTGCTCCTCACTCTCACATCAAAAGACCAAACCTTTGTCTTGCCCTTCTATTTTAAATTTAATTTGGGGTGGCTAGAGCAGAAGAAATTGAAACTGCGTGCGTGTGTGTGTTATGGGGTGTGTTGTCGCGGTTTGAGAATAAAATAATGGAGATGAGAAAAAGGAGAAGTGGTAGAGGTAGCGAGGTTGGGAATTCAGAGAAGAAAATCAAACCTAGGACGAGTGAAGAGAGAGAGAGAAAGAGGTAGGTGTTGCAAAAATGTAGTAAAGGAGATGTTCAAAGATCTTTGTATTCCCCAACTGCCCAATACAGCATAGACGAGGCCAGTTTGAGCAAGCTTAGACGAAAGCATCTCACCCTCTCCTTAACACCCTTCCTTTCTTCTCTCTCTCTAACCACTTGCTTCTCTCTTTTCTTTTCAATGACTCATAATTTCATTCTCTCTCCATCTCTAGATTGTCCTTTTTCTTGTCATTCGTCACTCTCGAAAAAACAAATATTTCTATTTCTGTTTTCTTTATTATTATTTCCTCTAATTCACCCTCTCTTTCTTTCTTTTTTTTTCATTTTTACTGTTTTTTCTCTATTTATTAGAGAGGGGGTCAGAGAGATAAATAAGTGTTGAGAAAATTGGGAAAGAAAGAACCATCTCTTTCTTAAACAACTTTCCCACGTTAACCAAATCGAAAAGCATCCACGGTGTCTTTCTGGCTCCTAATTACCCAGTAATGGAAATAGACAGCGCAAGGAGTCCTAAAGAAAGATAATTACTCAAAAATAGCTTTTGTTAGCTTCTAATCGCTAACCATTTCGCAAAGCCCCTTCTCCAATCCACGCCTCCAAGCATTTTTTATCTTTTTAGGATTATGACTACGTTTTACCATGTGGAGTGCCACGGGAGGAAAAAAAAGGAAAGTAATTAGAGGTGGTGGGGAGGGGTATTTTGGGGAAGGAGATGGAATATTAAATAATAAGTATTTAATTTGAGAGTTTTGAGCAGAGTGTAGAAGGGAAAGGAGAAAGAGTAAAGAAAGGAAGGGGTGTTTGAGTTTGTGATAGGTTTTGGCATCAGAAAAGGAAATGAGAATAATAGTAGTAAAAGGAAACTCTTTCCAGAAAAGTCCAATCCAAGAGTACGGGAAGAGGGCCACCTTTGCCTCTTTCGTTCTCCAAGCGACCAATGCCCTTCCTACGCTGTACCTTGTATTTATGACCCTATCTTACACTACCTCACTCTCCTCAAACTGCGCGTGTTACCTCTATGTAATCTTTGTTTTTTCCCTTAAAAAAACTAAAATACATTTTATTCAAATAAATACTGCTTTTTATTTTTCAAATTTTAAATTCCTTTTCTTTACCTATCATTTTCATTTTCTCAAACCAAAGTTTTTATTCCTTGTCTGTTTATAAAATGAGTTATCACAGGTAACCACAGATAGATTGAAAGAGATCAAGAGAAGTATGGTATTTATATTGTTTCCATTCTTTCACTTTACAAAAACTTCCATACACACAAGAACATATTTTCAGTGTATGTTAAAAGAAATCTCACAAGTGAACATTTTTTCAGTGTATGTTAAAAACAAATCTCATAAATGGCAAAATCATATTCCCCGGGACTATGATATTAACGAAAATCTATTAGATACACATTGTAGATGTAAAAATGTGTAAATGCATGCATTTTACGTAACAATTTTATGTTAACAAGAATAGTTTCGTAATAGGATGGGAGTGTAACTGTGACAATATTATAAATTTTAATAGATAAAAGTGTAATATTTTCTAATCGAAACATTCTAGTATAATTTTACCCAATATTAAATAAATGATGTAAGGAAAACAAAATTGTGTAAATCTAATATAAAAAAGGTGTATAATTGATTTTTCCTTATAAAATCATAAATATATAGGTTAACTTATAAAAGTCATAGACTATTATTTTCTTTTTGAAGAAATTTAAAGGGTCAAAAACATTTTTAAAATTAATTTTACTTAGTTAATTTCAATCAACAAATATCTAAAAAATTATAAAAAAAATTAAATAAAAAGAAGGATAAAATCTCTCAAAATATCAAAATATTTAACATCGAGTCAATAACATAACAATATTTGATACTATATAGTGTAATAAATTTATGAATTTTTCTCATTTATAATAGGTTAAAATATTAGTAAAATTTTCATTAATTTGCCACAAGCCAACAACACATGATAATTTATTTTTTCTATCTTATATGTTATTCAACTTAATCATTTATAAATAATGTGAGACTTCAATTCATACTAAAACACTAAAAACCCTAAATCCTAGACATTAAAAATATTTTCCTCAAGTACTAGTTTCTTTCATATTGGTAGTCCCTACAACTAAAAACATTTTTAAGCATCAGTATCTCAAGATGAGCCTTACTTTCAGGTGAGTTGAAGACTCACATAAAATAAAAATAAGCAAGTTGAGTAACATATAAATAAAAAATATTTAAAAACTTGTTGTCTTAAGGTATAAAGTGATTATCATTTGCTTATTTGTTAACTATGACTTATTAGTAAAGATCTTCTTATTCTTTCCATCAAATTTCTCAACATATGAAATATCATAAAAAAGTTATTGTAACACTCTTTTAATGAATTTTGAGATTGCTTAAAACTAAAGTAGTCTCGATATTTAGGATATATGAATATAAAATCTCTTGTCTATCTCTTTTACTTATTAAAGGAAAAAAATCTTTTAAAATATCCTTTAAAGAAAAAAAAAAGTTATCAAGTATAAAAAAGTTTTATGTAAAATACAACTCAACACCTTCTTTTGTTTTTTGCATTATAAGTTGTAAAGTTAAGCATTGTAATAAGTGATAAAAGAAAAACATTTGAAATGGAGAGTAAAGGAGTTTATATGACATGATAAAGATGTCAAAATGCAATATAAATGCATTACAAAAGAATATAATCATCTTCAATTATGTCAAAACAATGTACATCATTAATTGTATTTTTATTAAAAATTGAATATAATAAATACTATAAATATATACTTGCCAAAGAAAAATGTGGGATACAATTTGTATTGTCCTTCATGTTGAAATGAAAGCTCATTTTGGAATCGCAGTCTAATCAAGTTTTTTATGTCTATTTGCATATTTTATCCTTTATGCTTAACCAACATCTTAGTGTAGAGTTGTCTCTCTTCACCAATGCCTTTTGTTGATATGGTCATTCAAAGTGAGATTAACACCAATGCCTTTTAATGATATTATCATTCAAAATGAGAGCGAAAGAAGAAGAGAGACCAAAAATAAGAAAGTAATTAAAAATCTTATTTTAATAAATAACATACAAATAAACAAATTTTGAGATATCACAAGCAATATGATCTAAAATATCAATATTTGACAATATATTGTTTAAACATTGCAAAAGCTCAAATATTATTTCCACAACACAAATAGATTACATGTCATCCACACATTACAATAAATTATATATAGTCTAGAGTGTAGATTAGACAAAATAACATTTACACTTTATATCCTAAATGGAACTTAAGTGTTTTTATAACCAAAATTATTATTTCATGTTATTTTTCAAAGCTTTGTATGTTGTTCTTTAAGCATATTTGGAGAAAGAACATGTTCCCAACATTCAAGACAAAATGTTAGATAATAACCATAAAAAGGCTCATGTTAAACATTAGAAAAGCATATACTTTTGCTAGATTTTTAATTAGCTCAACAAGTGAGAGATATTCTATTAATTAAAGACAGATAACCAATGAATACAATCTTGTTTAGTAACCAAGTTAGTAAAATGCATTCAATGTCATTTAATATAATTTTTTTCAATCCTCATCAGAAATATCACCTTAAATATCTCTCTCCATATATCATAATACACACTTAAAAAATACATACATAACTATATATATATATATATATATATATATATATATATATATATATATATATATATATATATATATATAATATATATATTTTAAAAAAATATATATTTTTTTTTTTTTTTATTTTTTTATATAGATAAATTTTTTTTTTTTTTATATATAAATATTTTATTTTTTATATATATATATATATATATATATATATATATATATATATATAAAGTTAAC
>Ga0099825_1009635_pt1 | contig 10911 bp, 7 predicted proteins | sample SiratroredBW_FD_76838 | JGI IMG/M metagenome (GOLD analysis project Ga0099825, IMG submission 76838) | Root nodule microbial communities of legume samples collected from California, USA - Siratro red BW | ecosystem: Host-associated > Plants > Roots > Nodule | place: USA: California | collected...
TTGGTCTTACTCCTGGCTAACCCTTTGAGTATTATTTCCTTAAGCCACTCTTAGCTAACACTGAGTATTCTTTACTCAAGTCACTTTCGAATGACACTAAGTATTCTTTGTCAAACAAGCACTCCTATTTAAGATTTGAGGGTTTAATGTTTCAATGATTGACTGAACATTGGGTCTAATCACTAGGGGGATTGCATTTGACGATGAATACAATGTTAAGCTTTCTCTCCTAGTTGGTATTATCTTGCTCTCTAATGAAGGTAACGTCTTTCAACGTATACAATAGATAAGCGCACTCTCCTAGATAGTTGGATAAACACTCTAAGTGTTTTCCATGAAGTTCCTCTAGATCTAAGTAATTTAATTTTGTTTCTTCTTTTAGCTTGAGGATCTTTCTATGAAGTTGTGAGGTATGCTTTATCATCTTACCAACATTCTTGGTATAGTGAAACCTCTGCTCTCCTGACTTAGAGGAGTTCTTTTAATTTGAGCAACATTTTGGCATGATATCTCCTTTTTTTTTCCTTCTTCTTCTAAATGGAAGGCTTTAAATAGACTCTAGAAAAAGGTAGTCATTAAGAGCCTGTTAATATTCGTTGAGCAGCTTTACCTTTTATACCTGTTTGTTTTGAATTTGGGGAGCTTTACTATGATTGTTGCACTTAATTCAACTTTGTCCTTCACTCCTTTCTCTTCACAACATCCTTGATAATTTACAATACTTATCTCCCTAAGTAATATAACCTTTTACACTAATTTTTGATTAAAATGCATATAATACGGCCAGATAGTTGGGTCAAATTTGAAAAGTTATTTGAGTTACGGCTTGATTATTATTTAAATTAATTTTAAAAACCCATATGATAAGACTGTTTGTCATGTCACATGCTATAAGCTTTGAATACTATTAAGAACCTTCCAATTGTTAGAAAACATGTTAGAATGTTCAAATAATTCACTCACAATCGAAGAGATAACACATATAATGTTAGGTATCACTAAAACTTATAGATGGTTTACTAGTGTTTGACTACCAATAGGGTTAGAGGATTAGGCCTTTTAGGACTCAACAATGATGAAGGTGGTCAAAATATCTAATTTAAAGAAAGTTGGTAAGTTTAGTGTGTCAGTTGATCTCCCTTAATTGATCAATACTTTTTTTACTCTCAAATTGGAAATTGTTGTAATAATCACAACCAATTCACCTTGTGTTGAGTCATTATGACTGAAATCTTCATTAGTAAATGCAATTAGAGAAATAACTCTTGGTTAGAATAAACACCTCATATTTAGATTGTGGATATGTATTTTCTGAGATGAATTCAAGCTTCCTACATCGTAGATCCTTTAATAATGGTATTAATGACTCTTTGGACATTGTGAGGTTCTTGATGTTGAATTAGTTTACTATTATTTTGATTTTGATTATGATTGAGCACTTGATTTCTCCTATTCTCATTCTATTCATTTTTTGTGTCCTCGACCCAACTACACTCCTTAATTACAACGATTGTGACCTCTTTTGTATTCACCGCATCCTAGACATGTCCTTATATACTCTTTTTGAACAAAGCAAGCTAAAGTTTCAAAACATAATAGTGTCTTTGATAATATCTCAAACTCGAGCGTCATCTTTAGAAGTGTGATCATTGTTTCATGGTATGGGCACCTCTTAATCAATTGAAATGCATAGGTAAAGAAAGGTGGCCAAATTAGTAGCAATTTGACATTGAACACATCTTGCAAAATGACATCTTTGTTTGCATTAAGTATATATTTCATATCTTTCCATTTGTCGATGCTTCCACAATGATTTTTTTTAGACTAGTTCTTGAAGCTTATCCTTGTCTATGGAGCACTGGCAAGAAAATTATTTAAAAAATTACCTTGTTTCCATCTAGTCACCATTGTGTGCATGATGAATGTTGGATTAAAATATGATATTGTGATTTGTGCAATTGTGAAACTCTTTATGAAATTTTGAAGAGACTTATCTTATCCTTATCTTACATCATGACCATGGAACTGATCATGCGAGGTTAGCTAATTAGAAAACATGCTTTGAAATTTTTCAAAAATATTTAAAACAAGTTGATGGAGTTAGTTGGAAGTTTGTAGTATAACTACTAGATTGCTCTTTTTTAGCATAGTGGGGACGATTCTACAACAAACAACATTGTTAATGAAAAGAAGTTTACTTGTCCTATAAGCCTTTATCATATAGATCAAATGATCCGTTGTATCTCTTAGCGCTCAAGTACTTCCACTTGAAGAAAAGGTTGATGATCGTGATTATTACAATAAAAAGGTGATCATCATTAGTGTCTGTACATGCAAAAGTAATTTGCAAGAAGCGGCAATCTTCAATAGCATGAGACATAGAAACTACTTCAAGTTAGTGATATTTTTTTATCTCTTTCATCGAGCATATTTGTGGATTATTTGAGTTGCTCAATTAGTTGCTTCTAGGTGTTAACATTACCTTAAATGTGGGATGATGTCAACTAGAATTCACTCAATTATTTTATGTTATGAATCATGACTCTATTTATCATATTTTGACATTGTATAATTATTAGCGTACTAATTTTTCACAATTAATAAATAAAGAAAATGTACATAAAATAATACTTAATGAATCTTTTTGGACAAACAAGTAAAATAATATTTATGTTTGAAAAGTTTTAATACCGAAATATTTATCTTATTTTTTAGTTAGTTAAAATTTGAGCATAATACCTAAATCTAAATGTATTTTAGTGTTAAGAAGAATTTGCACATAAACTTGCAATGATTATCTCCTTTCTTATCTCTTACATCCATTCAAAGTTTTAATACAGTCTATGTTATGAAAGTTTTTCAAATTTTAAGAGATTATAATAATAAAATCTTTATTCAAATTTATCTATAACAATTAATAATGAAATCAATTTGTTAATTAATTTTTTGTATACATATTTTTTACTTTTTTATCTTTTGTATCCTTGCTTTTATTAACAATTTTTTTTGTTTCTATAATTTATAAAACTTATTTATAATAATAATAATAATAATAATAATAATAAATTGAAAGTATTTAAATTATGTAGTTGTAACAATTAATAAAAAAAGTAAATTATGTTTTAAATACATATTTCATTATGATTTTATCTGATAATTTTTTTTATTGTAATAATATCAAAAATTTTATTATATTTATTATTTTAAGAAATTGTGAACATTTAACCGTGACCACGCTTATATTTTCATTAGTGTTTATAAAAGTTTCAAGTATGGTGTCATGATTAAAAAAACTTCAAAACAAAACCTGCCAAAAGTTATAAAACACAATATAACATATTTGGAAAACATTCTTTTTAAGATACTTCAACTATCTTTGGAATAATAGAATTATTTGTAATTTCAGTGGTAATAGCTCAATTAATAAAATGCTCTTTTCTGGACGAATAATTTGAAATTTGTACCTTTTGTTTATTTTTCAACAACTTCCTTCTATTTCAATTTCTTATTGCCTGTTTTTTTTCTTAAAAAAGATATTCTTTTATTCTTACTAAAAGGAATTAATTATCACAAAATCAGTTTTCTATTATTATTATTATTGTTGTGTGTAAAAGCGGGTATAAATATGTCTACGTCTTATCTTGCAATTAACTTTTGTGGAGTTGACTTATACTTAAAAAATATATCAAAGTCTATTCTATAAAAAATTATTAAGTCTATCTTATTACTTATTTTCAAAATACACATATTTAATCTTATGTATTCAAACTTCAACCCAATAAGTATATTGGAAATCATACATTTATCAAACATATGATCAGGTGATGAAGATCTTCTACCATTAATTTAAAAGTGAGTATATTTTTTAAGATAATATGAAAATATATCCTATAAAAAAATTAAATTTATCGCATTGTTCGTTATTAAACTATCTACTATATAGTTTCATATCTGGGGTGTGAAATCATTAACAAGAAACGATATATTATAATATATAAGTAGACATAAATTAATGTAAAGCTTATCTTATAAATTTTTATTACTAAACTATCTACTGTATAATTTCATATCTGAGATGTGAAATCTTTAGCAAGAAACAATATATTATAACATAAATTAATGTAAAGCTTATCTTATAAATTGTTTTTTAAGGTTAAATTATAATTATATTATACTTTCTAAAGAAATAGTAATAATAATTAATTATACATATAATCTGTTTTGATATTATTCATTTTTTCAACTATTTCAGCTATATCTTTATCGTGTTTTCACGTGACCTACACAAATTTTAAAACAAAATGGGATTCCAAAGGTTGCTTCGAATTGGTGTCGGGACAAATGTTTTGTTCAACTCTATTTGAATTTGAACGTTTTCTCAGTAATACCCACCTAACGAATTCGTAAAACAATAACTCCTTAAGTTTTGATTAACCATGTGAAGGGTTATTAACAAAGAGGAAAAGTTCATGCAGTCACGTTTGGTTATAAGATGTAGGAGAAGCTTATGAAAACTTCTATTCTACTACTACTTCAATCATGTTGGAAAATTCATACATAACAAACTGATTTTTTATATTAAATTAAATTTAAAGTCAACATCTTAATATCATATTTTAATATTTGTTGAATACATTATATTAACCACCATTATATGAAGAGCTACTGGTATTCTATAATATTCATTACCAATGTAAAAAAGATCACTAACACATAGAGGCCTGCACGGATCCTTAATTTGCAAAGAAAATATTCTAAAGGAAGGAAATCAATCAGACCAGTTGTGACAAGTTTTGTTCTTTCCTATCGAACATTAAATTGCACTACACAGGCGAAGAATGATTCATTTGTCCCATTATACAAGAAGTTTGGCTAAGCAAGTGATGAAACTAGTGTTACGATTCTCAGATTCGATTTGGAATTAAAAAAATAGGATTTCCGACTCACTATTGTATCTTATATTTTCTTGTCTATGCCTCTGGAAGAAAGAAGTACTAAAAAAATACTAGGAAGAATCATATCAGAAACTTAGACAATCTACCACAAAAACTGTTTGTCACGTTTAAAAAACATGTACAGAAAATGTGCAGAGTGATGCTGATAAACCTACCTAACAATTTCCAGGTAAAAAAACTTCAAAATTTTGGCTAATGCATGTGATGTGTGATTAGAAAATAGGAGAAAAAGCTCAGCATTCAAAAGATTTCAGTCTCTGGCAATCTTCTGTTCCACAGTTGCCAGACATGTTGAATACCACTTGCAAACAACAGATAATAAAACCAGAAAAGAGCATTTAGTAACTTTTCAGTGCTGATCACGTCTCATCCTCCCCCTGTGTTATAATAATATTGAAAAAACATTTAAATTAAAGAAAAAGTTCAATGCGTTGATTTAAAGAATAACATAGGTTAATTGTCAGTTGACAACTATCCAGTAAATTAAGATGAAATGTCAGGCATATAAAGTAAAATTGTCTTATAGATGTAAAGAAAATTAGAACTCTCATAAAACCTGTCTACCAACCTAGACTACTCCAACGTAAATAATCAAAACAATTTTCGACTCAATTTCCAAAACTTAATAAAAGAGAAGAAAGAAATTATTTTATCTAACATACGCCCTAGGGGTATTTAAGATTAACCAAGTGCCAACTTTGCAAGCAGCTTCCATTTAGTGTTATAACCTAGACGTTAAGTAGTCATTTTGGCTATGGGAGAAAACGTATCACCATAATTAAGGCCATAGATCTAAGTATATCCTTTGGCCACCAATCTAGCTTTAAGGCAATCAACTTCACCATTTGGCACATCTTTAATGGCGTAAACTCAACTACAACCAACAACCTTCTTTCTTGGTGGAAGAGGAACTAAGTCCAATGTACCATTACGTTCAAGAGCTTGCATTTCATCAATCATGTCTTGTTTCCATTGAGGATGATCAAGTGCCTTTTTCACACTTTTAGGAATGGTAATGGAAGACATAGAGGGGATAAAAGAACAATAGGAAGGGGACAAATGATGATAGCTTAGAAAATTGTAAATGGGATGAGGAGTGCGTGTAGAGCGAGTACCTTTCCAATAGCAATAGGGAAATTGGAATCTTCATTATTAGGAGACATAGTATGAAACAACGATGGTGAAGGACTTCATGAAGAGGACTCACCATGTGGCATTGGACTAATCATTAGATTCAGTTGTTGGGAGGTGATAAGAGGAGGAGGAGGAGATGGTCCTGGTGAATTGGGTTGTTGAGAAGAATTTGGATTATTTGGAGACGTTGGGAACAGTGTTAGGAGTAGGATACACAAAGCGCTCAACTAAAGGCATAGCCAAGACCTGTTGGATAGAGTTAACATCTTGTGTGGAGGAAGAGAAAAAAGGACTTTCTTCAAGAAAGGTGACACTCGCATACATGTAATATCTTTTAGTCGTAAGAAAGGTGACACTAGCAGACATGTAATATCTTTTAGTCGTAGGTGAATAACAATGATACCCTTTTCGAAGACGAGAATAAAAAGACACATTTGATAGCCCGGGCTGAAAGTTTATTCAAACTTGGAGACACATCATGTACAAAACACACGCGACCAAAGACTCAAAGAGAAATGTTAAATAGAGATTCATTTGGAAACACAATGAAATATGGAACTTTAATTTCCAAAGAAAAAGAAAAGGGCATTCTATTAATCAGATGACAAGCAGTAAGAATGGCATATCCCAAATGATGGACAAGAACATTGGCACCAAGCAGCAAGGTACCAGCAGTTTCAACTAAGTGTATTATTTTTCTCTGCTATACCACTTTCCTGAGGTGTATGAGGATAGGTGGAATGGTGTAAAATGCCATGTGAGTTTAAAAGAGTGGGAAAACCAGAAGAAAAGTATTCTTTTTGGCATTATCACCACTTAAGATCTTGATCACTTGGCCAAATTGGTTCTTGATTTCATTAAGGAATGACATAGATATTTAAAAGTTCAGACCGATCTTTCAATAATTAAACTCAAGTACAATGAGAATATTCATTAATAAAAGTGACAAAATAACGAAACCCAAAGGATGAGACTCGACTTGGACCCCAAATATCAAAATAAATTATATGAAAGATAAAGTTGCACCTTGACTCAGTTCTTTTCGGAAAAGACCTAATATGTTTTCCTAATTAACATGACTCACATTATAAGACTTGGAGTTTGCTAAGTTCGGGAATTATCCTTTTTAATTTAGATAAATGTGGATAGCCCAAGCAATCATATACAAGCTTAGGAGATGGGGATGCTAAACAAGACATTGACAATCTAGTGCCTAGATAGTAGAGTCCCCTAGATTCATGTCCTTCACCAATCAATCTACCTGTACCACTCTTGTATAACAAAAGAATTTGCATCAAAGGTTATAGAACAATTTAAAGATTTAGTTAATTGACTTAAGGAAATTAGGTTAAAAGAACAATTAGGGACAAAAAGAACATATTTTAGGTTCAAAGACGAGAAAGGAAGATTTGACCAACTCCTTGGGAAGTAACTTTGGATCCATTGGCTAAAGTAATAACATAAAGAATTTTAGGATGAGAAATGGAAGAAAATGAGGGAGCATTACCTGAAATGTGATCAAAAGCATCAGAGTCAATTATCCATGGACTTTGACATTCCAAGGTTTGAGAGATGCAAGCCTTTAACACACTAGTGAAAGGTTAGGCTCGGCCAGTGACTTCAAACTAAGATATTCTTGATATTCTTCTTAAAAAAAATGTGGTTCAGCCGTATTAGATTGGAAGATGTTTGCTATCTTGCTAGGAAAACCATGTAAGGAGAAGCATTTATTTTGAGCATAGTCAATTCTCTTACAAAAGGAACATTGAGGATGCTTGTATCCACTTTAAGTAAAGGAAGACATATTGAAGGATTAATTCACCAACAATCAGAGTTACAGCAATAATTTACACTTCCGAGCCAATGCCAACTATTAAAGGCGGAAAATAGAAGTGGGGAAAGAATATGAGAGAGAGAAGGAGAGAGGAGCCTCTCAACCAAAGCTAAGACTTGAGAAACATGGATTGAAGCAAAAACAAGGAGGTCTGTCGAGCCTTGGGGAGAAGATGCGGAGTTGCTCTGGTGACAAAAAGGTGGTCGAAACCAACACTGGTGGATGGCTAATGGCTGCCAGCGCCAATCGGCGGCAACTGATGGCAACAGCAGAGGATAATGATGGACAGCGGTGGACAACTACAAAACTAGCAAAGTGAGATGAACCCCCTCTAATACCAACTTAAGACTGAAAATATGAGAAAAAAAGTTAACAGATTGATTATCTCTCAGCTGATCTTTGTCATTTATAGAGAAAATTACATCAGGAATATCTAGGTAATTAATGCTAATAAGTAAACAGCTCATAGATACAACAATTAACAGTTTTCCAATATAACTACTAACTACCTATATTTAATACCTATTCTGACACTATGCTTTAAGTATCTTTAAGAAATGACATTCATAATTTGAATAATGACAAGTATGAAATGACAAAAGATACAGACAGGCTGAATATACTTCTTAAGAAAAACTTACAACAAAGAAAAAACGTTAAAGTTCCCTCATGAATTAAAATTAACATACACACAAGTTAATCAACTTTTGGAGTTGGACAAGCTAAACAGAAGAACATAAACTAACATATGAATAAACTAATTTTAATTTGAAAAAATTGATCTATTTAATCTTTTTTATCTTTTGCCTCCTATAAAAAAGTTTATTAAGACCTTAATATCAAATATTTTTTCTAAAGGAAAATAGTGTATCAATATTACAAGTGTCAAAATGGAAAAGAGTTCTAAAGAGAATTACCATATCCTTAAATAATTCTTCCAGGCGATCTAAATTGACTTTAGATTTGAGACTCTACAAATGACATAACAAAACAAGTATTGTTAGTAATATATAAACAATTTCTGAAGATCTTAAGTTGATAACTAAAAATAACCAAAATTAGTCATATATTGATCATGGATTTGATCAAGAAAAGTGCACGCACATGGTAAAACAAACTAAATCGTAGAGAATTGCAGATGGTACCCCATCTCTATATCCAAAAGATGCCAACAAAGAAGTCAAGTTAAATTTGCATGCTCAACGAAAACGGGAATCCAATGTCAAAGTAACTATAGGCACTCCCCACACAACTCAATGCTTAGATAGACATTGTCTTTTGCTATCCAATGCTTTTCACAAGCATATCTTTCCTTTTCAGTTTTTACCTCTAAGGTTATTTCATCACATAACATATTTTAGAAAAAAAAGGAAGGAATGTGCAGAAAAATTACACAGCACTGCAGCCCAGTGAACACTACTAAAACCTTCCCATGGAAAAAATACTCACAGCCATAAAGAACACAAACTACTACTCGGCCAAAAACTTGCTCAGGAGTCAAAGTTTCTGAACAAAAACACCCTCACCACTTACTCTACCATCATCATGACAACAAGAAAGAGACATCTCTGCCACCAGGTACTAGCACTGAAAATCGTTTCCTCTTGTCTCCCTCAATTCAACCAGAGATGTAGAACAAAAATCTAAAGGAAATGCACATTTGTTGTTCAATAAATTACCTTTCTTTCATTAGACATTTGGCCAAAGGCCTCCGCAGCATATTGAGTTGGCACAATATGTTTTGCTTCATGGATTCGTTTGCGTTTCATTCCCTACAATAGTCAATTTAACAAACTAAAATAATGTAAGGCTTGAAGTTTTGCAGTAGTTTATGCAGTACTAATTATAATATGCAGACAAAAATAAATCATCCAGAATTATTGGACCACCTAAAAAAGCACACCCATTGAAATGTATACTAAGGAGTATAATCAATTTAAAATTAAAACAATCTTCGGTTCATTCTCCAGACTCACCATCCCAGAGTTGCTCCTACAAAATTTCCCATGCATCTCCGGCTTCCATTTCATTGTCCTCTAGTTTAGACACTAGTAAATAGTACATACTATAGAATGACAGGCTAGAAATTCTTCATATCTTGATAGTTTTATCTGTTTTTATATTCAACTTAGTTTCAACTCAACAAACTACACTCTTGTTATATTTTGGCTAACATTGTCAAAATATGGGGGACATAGAAATCATGTTACCCATTCATCAAAACTTGGATCCTCTAAACAACTAATAACTCATTCCTCGCATATGCGCTGCAAGCTTTGCAGCAACAATATCCTCTCACTTGACAACAACATTGCCAACTTCAATTATAAATGCACAGCAATAATGGAGAGCTGATAGAATACCCAATAATGGCAAGGGTCCATCAGTACCAGTGTAAGAAACTTGAAACTCTTCAACCACTGAGTAACTTCTTATGTGATCTTCATCGATCTAACCATTGAATCAAGAGAAAATAATTGTTCATGCTAATCAAATTTCAAATAAATTGGTTATTCATAAGCTAAAATCTAGTATACGATAGTCTTATATATCACGGAAATCATATTTTATGTTAATGAAAAATGCTGTACGATAAAGCCTAGATTAAAATCAAAATGACTTGACACTTCTTCATATAATTTATGTAATGAGGTCTAAAACTCTTAACAGTGGATTTCGTGAGATTTTTTTGCAGTTCTTAAGTTACTTGTGGTATAATTTCAAAAGAAGGTCCTCAAAAAAGTTTTCAGAAAGTACCTTTCTGGATTTTGCCGCAGCTGCAGCAGAACTTGCAGCTAGTAAATCCTCTGAACAGTTTCCATAATTTCCCTCAAAAACTTTTTTCTTATTAGCTGCTGCAACTGCTTCCTTGGCTGCCTGTTCCTGAAATTAAAAAAAAAAAAAAAAAAAAAAAAAAAAAAAAAAAAAAAAAAAAAAAAAAAAAAAAAAAAAAAAAAAAAAAAAAAAAAAAAAAAAAAAAAAAAAAAA
>Ga0099825_1009636_pt1 | contig 10910 bp, 5 predicted proteins | sample SiratroredBW_FD_76838 | JGI IMG/M metagenome (GOLD analysis project Ga0099825, IMG submission 76838) | Root nodule microbial communities of legume samples collected from California, USA - Siratro red BW | ecosystem: Host-associated > Plants > Roots > Nodule | place: USA: California | collected...
AAATATATATATATATATATATATATATATATATATATATATATATATATATATATATTAATGTTAAATGAATGTAGGAAGTGACCACTGCTATTAAAATAACACCACCCTTAAAAATACTTCCATGTCACACTTACAAAACTTTTCTCTAATTTATCAGCGCATCATGGTATTTAACATCCAATAAACTTTTAGAATCACTTAACAACTATTAGTTACCTTTCATCTTTTTAATTTTTTTATAAATATAAAATTTTATTTTCATAAAGACTAAAATATTTTAAAACTAGGTTGTTATATGGTTATTATTATTATAAAAAAATATTTTCCTTTACTAACTATATCTATAAATCTATTTTTAAGCATTGAGAAAATACATTACAGCCTCCAGGCTATCGATAGCAACGAAAATATTCGAATTTAAATAAGCATATTCATTTGCTCATGTAATAATTAAAACTAGTTTGACACGTCCTGCACTGTAAAAAATAATTAAATAAATTAAAATAATAAGATGATACAATATCAAATTATGAAATCAGTAATTAGAATAATAGTATTAATAATATAAGAAAACATATGTAGTTAATGTTAAGTTAGAAATTAATTTAAAACTTAGGAAAAGAATAGTGTGGCTTAGCCAACATTAGCCACTTTACTTTGTTTCATGTTTCAAAAAGAATAGTGTGGCTTAGCCAACATTAACCACTTTACTTTGATTCATGTTTCACAAAGTCAAACCTAGTACATTAAAATTTATGATCTTAAAATCTATTACACGTGTGACACGGAAATCCGATTATATTAACTAATTAGTAATGATTTTTTTTCTTGTTAACATCAATATTTGATTGATGATAAATATCTACTTTCTTGTGATATAGTAAATATGAGGTTTTTCATGGCACTTTTGATAAATTACCTTTAGATAGGAAAACGGTATAGTTGAGAATTTTGAATTAGGTATAACTAGAGTTATTTGAAAATGTATGTTATAAAATACGATATATATAGTTGTTTGAAATTAACTCACTTTTTATAATGCTTCTTATCTTATAATTGTAATAGTAATTTATATGAAAGGAAATGATATCATAAATAAAAGTAACAAGAGTGCTATTTATTTATTCTTTTATAATAGGAATTTATTTTAAATTTGCCGAGCGAAAATGAATTTACAAGTATCATATGGTAAAAGTTTATTTTTTATAATACTTACTTTAAAAATATGTTTAAGATACACCGATAAAAACTAAACACTTGCGATAATTAGATAAACTTTTAAGAAAAACAGAAATAATGATCTAAATTCTAAATCATTTCAGAAGATGGAGAATAACGTATACAAACAGCGAAAATATATTTTCAGAAAATTGATAAATATATATTAAACAAAGAAGCCAAAATCCATGTCAGTTTAGACAACAGATCTAGTCAATTTTTATCGACCATTGAACAGAAAAAGAACAAATTTGTGTATTTAAAATATAACGCTATTGTTCATCTTTAGGCCTCAGTCTTTGCCACTTCTTCTGCTTTTGGCTTCTCTTCTTCAACCTTTACCAACTCAGTTTTAGGTTCTTCTGCCTTCTCTTCAGCCTTTACTTCCTCTGTCTTCGGTGCCTCATCTACTTTCTGCCAATACAAGGTCACAAGTATTAATAATAGAAGAACTATAATCAACGGTTGTTGGCATTACTTTCTACAAAGATTTTTAAATAAGAATAAACTAGACAAAGAGTGGTATTTTTAATTTTTATAATTATTTATTGGAAAAGCCATGCAAATAATCTATACCAAAATATTAAATTAAAAACAAAAGGCAGGATTTGATGTGAAGGGCAATAACTAAAAGATATTATTTTTTATATTATTAAAAAGTAAAAGGGTAGATGACTAAATTGTTGTGAAGGGTGTCGTCTAGGCCAAAAGGAAAAATCTTAAATTGTATATATATTTCGTAGTCGATGCCTTCAATCATTAGAAAATTCTTAAAACTAAGAGAAATGTTTTGTAAATTTCTCTAAAAGGAGAAATAATTGGTAATAAACTAAACTTATAAGGTAAAATTTTGTTTTTAAATAAACAGAATATGGAAACAAAACTATGTTTATAAATTTTAGAGTGAAAACGAGAAGGGTAATTAAAATGTTCATTGAAATTTGAAGGAAAAATGTGATACCTCGTCGAGCAAGGATTTTAGAGACTTATTCTCGTCATTTAGGGTTTCCTCGGTCTTGGTCTCAACAGTTGCTTCAGTCTCCCTCTGCTCAACGTTGATCTCTTCGGTCACAGGCTTAGGCACAGGCACGTCCAAAGGACCCTCATTGGTCTTGGGATTGCTACCACAGTTTCCCATGTTGAATATTTGATAGGAAGAATGAATCAAGTTAGGGTTTAGGGAGAATGAATCAAGTTTACTTGATCGTCCTCCCTCTACAGGCTTAGAAAGGATAAAGGATTATTATTATTATTGTTGTTAGATGATTCTTCAAAGGGTTTATAAAGGCTCCTTTCTTGTTTCTTTTGGGTTGGTTGCGTAATTAACCATTGGTTCGCAAAGTTTTGAGGAGACCAATGGCTCCTATTACTTTAAATTCCCTCGCTTATATTAGGAAAGGGTTAATATTTAGCAAATGATTAATTGTAACCTTTGTAAAATGCATGAAACTCGAAAACCACGGACTATGATTGTAGTCAATAAACCAATCTTTTGCACAAAACCACGTCTTTTTCACAATACAAGAAAAGAAACATATTATGCGGGTTTTCCGTCATTTCTACCTTTCTATATACGCAATGTCTACGTAATGTCTATTAATAACCACTATAATATTTTATTTTATTTTATTTTACCCTTACTCGCCAAACACGAGCAGTTGTGGCTTTTCATTGTGGACAATGGTTAAATCCTGTATTTTCTTGGTAAAACTCCTGGTCGATTGCGAAGCAGTGTTGGCCACACGAACCAATCAACACGTTTCTCATTCTTCAAGTTAAAACTTATGAATCTTCTATTAATAACTCTGACTGGTTATGTTTTTATTTTAATCATTAAGTAAATTAATTTTTTTTTATGTAGTAATTGAAATAATGTTTTGTGGAGATCACATCTTTCCTTTTATTTATATATATAAATGAGGCAGCAAATTTATGAAATATAACTAAAGAAATTGGCTTTCCTCATATAGAAAACGAAGAAGACAGATAAAAGTGATGGACGAAAGGGACAGGAACCGAATATGGAGAAAAGGAAAACCCACAAAACAATTAAATGAAAATAATGAGTATAAATATTAAAGGGCTAGAAAGGAATGGTAAATGAAATTATATCAAGGAGATAAGGATGATATAAACATTATTTGCACTTAGAAAACAGAAAAAAAAAAATTAATCCTAGCAAGTGCTATAGAATTTGGGGTAATAATAGAGTCCAATGGAGACATAGTATGGCTGCGAACAGGACTGGTGAGATTTTAACCATATGAGTGTGGATAAGTTTCGGCTATTAAATTCTAAAGGAGGTAAAGGATATACAGGTGTACAGGAGAATGAGAGACAGAAATTATATAGTGATTACTGGAAATGTGCATTCACCTTGTGCATTCAATGAAAAGAAAAAGAAAAAGCAATGTGGAAATAGCTACTTATTCTTAAGAGAAAAGATATAAATAAGATTTGGATTGTTACAGGTGATTTTAATGTAATAAAGAAAAAGGAAAGAAGAGGGTCAAGTTAAATAAGTAAAGGTCAATGGGAATTAATGGTTTTTGATCAATTTATAGAAAATATGGAGTTGATAGATATACTTATGATAAGAATGAGGTATACTTCGTACAACTCCAATGGATTTGACCATTGTGCACTGATCCTTAAACATAATACAATAGATTGGGGACCTAAATTTTTTAGGACCTTAGATGTATGGAATAATCACGTAGGCTTAAGAAATGGTGAGGAAATGTTGAAAGAGAAATTGAAAAAGTTGAAAAGGGATTTAAAAGTTTGGAACAAAGAAGTGTTATACTATATTAATAGAACGAAAAATATTATCATATTAGGCATAAGTCAGTTAGATAGGGAGAAGAGAAGGAACATGTTAGGGAAACTGAAATACACAACAATATCAACAAGAGATCCTACTCAAACGAAAGGCTAGAGTAAAATAGTTGGACACACAGGATATGACCACTAAACAGTTTCATAAAGTGCTTAGATGAAGGAGAATGAAAAATAATATTACAGGGAACAGATTGATAGAGAATGGTGTGAAGAACCCATAGGGTTAAGGAGAAAATTAAAGATCAATTGAAAAATACATTCAAGGTCAAAAAAACGCTATAACTAGGTTGGATAACATTCAGTTCTCGAAAATCATTGAAGAGGATAACGAAGGACTTATTAAGGAAATAAGAAAGGAAGAAGTGATAGAGGCAGTTAGGGATTGTAATGGGAGTAAAAGAGGATAAGCGAATGACTTTAATTTTAATTTCTTAAAACAGTCATGGGAAACGATAAAAGAGGATATTATGGGAGCGATTAAGAACTTGCACAAGTATGGACATTGGTCAAAAGGAACAAACACATCTAGTAAGTCTTATATGTAAAGTTAAAAATCCACAAAAGATGGAAACATATATGCCAATTTCTCTAGTGGGCTGCATATACAAAATTCTGTCTAATATTCTAGCAAAGAGACTGAAAAAAAAGTGTTAAATAGAGTAATACACGTTAAACAATTTTCTTTCTTAGATAAAAGAGATATGTTACATAATGTGGTCTTAGCCAATGAGGTCATATATGAAGTAAAAAGAAAAGGAGGAATGCTTAATTATAAAGTTGGATTTGGAAAAGACATACGACATTGTTAATTGAGATAGATTTCCTAGTGTATATGATGGGAATGTTACGTTTTTTGCTAAGAGGGGATCAAATGAATTAAGGAATGTCTAGAGTCTTAATGTGTTTCAGTGGCAGTGAATAGAAGTCCTGTTAGTGAATTCAAACCTGAAATAGGACTTATGCAAGGGAATTTTTTCCTGCATGGTTTCTATTCTTGATAGTGGTAGAAGGGCTGTCGAGGGCGCTTAGGGAGGTAGAAAGAAAGGATTTTCTAAAAGGAGTAAAAGTAGGTAAGAACGAGATCAGCAGTAACATGTTACAGTTTGTGGATGATACTATATTTATTTGTAAGACAAAAATTCAACATATTGTTGAACATATCTTCAGATGTTTTGATTAACTTCGAGTTTAAAAGTGAATCTAAAAAAAAAGAATAGAATGTATAAACATAGATCGCATAAATATAAATAGATTTTCAACAATAGTGAATTGTAGAATTATGAATATCCTATTTACTTATTTAGGAATACTAATAAGAGAGAATCATAGGAGAGATGATTTTTGTCAGGTATGATAGCAAAGATCAAAAAAAGATTATCAAATTGGAAAGGTAAACATATGTTCCTAGCTAGTAGGGTTAACCTAATAAACTTAGTTTTATTACTAATGCCCCTTTTTTACATGTCTATTTTTAAAATACTTCAAAAGATAATGAAAGAAATCATAAGAATTCAAAGAGACTTCATATGGGATTCAAGGCATGATAGAAAAAATATGGGTAAAGTGGGAAATCGTGTGTAAAAATAAGGAACATGGTGGCTTAGGCATAAAGGAAGTGTCTTCTTACAATAGGGCCTTATTAGGAAATGGAAATGGAGGCTAAGAAGGGAAGAACATGGCCTTGAAAGGGATATACTATTATCAAAATATGGGTTATAGCTAGAAATATAAATAAGTGCAACGATGACATAAGTAATTTAAGGTGGTGGAGGGACATTAGAAATATACGTGAAGAGGGAGAGAATGATAAATGGTTTGATCACAACACTAAATGGATGATAGCTAAAAGTGAAATAAATACTTTTTTTTGAAGGACGCATGGATAGGAGACAAACCTTTAAAGGATAAGTATTCTAGAATTTAAAGAACTCAAATTAAAAGGAAGAAAAATTAGGGGAAATCGGAGTGTAGAAAGAAGAAATCTGGGAATTGAAATGGCGTCGGAGAAGAATATGTTTCACATGGGAGAAACATATGATCGAGAAATTCTTGTAGTTGATTTAAGGATGTGTAATGCATAGAAATAGGGAGGAAAAGTAGGTGTGGAAAGCGAGAAAAATTTAAAATACACAATAAGGTCAACCTATAAGATATTAAGAGATGAAGTAGGTGGAGAGGAAGAGGTGATATATACTAAACTTTGGAGATTTACAACACTACACCCAATTTTGTGCATGAAGAGTATTTGATAGCAGGATAGCTACTTGTGATAAGCTATTTACTAGAAGAATATTAATTAATAGTATATGTGTTATGTGTAATATAAATGATAAAAATATAGGCAATATATTATTCACTTTTGAGACATCAAGCAAAACATGAAAAATGATTGATAGGTGGATAGGTAAACAACTTTTACAACTAAGGATTTTTATAGAATTTAATTTAATGAGATTCGGTAAAAAAAATAATTATGTCTCAAAAACTGTGTGTTTAATATAATATGGTGCATTTTGAAATCACACATGAAGAACTTTATCTTTAAGAATAGTAAATGAGATGATGTAGAAGTCTTTACCAATGTTTAGATAAAAACTAGGACATGAATAATAAGTAAATACAAGAAAATTCTGAGTAAGAATAGTAAATGTGATGATGTAGAAGTCTTTACCAATGTTTAGATAAAACTTGGACATGGATAGTAAATAAGTACAATAAAGCGATATTCTCCTATTCTGGATGATGTCTAAACCCACTAATTTGCATAAAACCAACATTTTTGAACACTCACTTGCATCTTACCATCTTATGATTTCTTGGTAGATTAATATACACCCATGTGGGGTTTTTCTTACGAGATTCAATCTCTTCCCCAAAGCAACTTGACACTACTAACCTTCTATACTTTCTATACATTTTATCTCTTCAACTATTGTCAAAACATAACTAATAAAGTTAGCATATATAAACTTTTATGTTGGTTTGATCATCTTCCTCCCCCTATCAGACCTAAGCTGATAGTTGAGTCAACTTCTATATATTCTTTTTGAATGTTGATTTATATCATCTGATGCCTCGTTATCAGACACTTCTAAATTGTTTTGATCCATCATCAGAAGACTCCATCTCAACAATGATTTTTTACTTTTCTTTTTATAGATATCTAGACATCATAATCATTTAAATCTCATACAATATTATTATTATTTTTTGATATTGTTATTATTATTGTTATTATCAGTAATTTTTTTATCTATAATTATTGATGAATTAAATCCGTTAAAATTATTTTTAAAATTTCATATAATTCTTTTAGTGCGCGAATTGCATGCCTGCACATTACCTACTTTACTAATAAAGTTAAACGCATAAAACAAATATAAAAAATTGATGAATCGACGAAGAAGAACAATTACAAGCAATTCACCGACAAGAACAACTGCAAGCAGTTCACAACGAAGAACAACAACTACACTGACTTTGCATGCATGTAGGGACGTCCGGAATCTCTAGAGAGCTGAGGCACTTAGTGAAAAAAAGTGTGATCAATTATATAATTTCTTACATTGCCAGCTGAGTTTCCTACATTTTTTGCGAACTCTCGTGAGAATGGTCCAAGCCCCTCCTCTTCCATTTTCACGCTTCCAAATTAGCTCAAATAACTGAATTCAAATACGGTAGTGCCTCGCTTTTCTTTCCTAAGGAACAATTGAAACATGAAACCAAACACTGTATTAAGTCAAGGTGTCACCTATCTTTCTTCTTGTTTAAGCTCCTCGTGGGGAGGATAGTTTCCTAACAATTTTTTTTTTTTTGTATTTTTGTGACAATCAATAAATGCAAACACACTATCCACACTCTTGAAGTTCTAAACAATGTATAGACGGAAACAAACAAATATGACTACTTCTTAGTAATTATTGTTTGAAGTACAAATTATTGTATTCATAGCTTAGCTGTATTATCAAAGACCACAAAGCTTGACAATGCTAATCTCATTTCCAGCCAAAGCGCACATATTTGTTTTTTAAACATGATATGGATAATCTAAATAGAAAATATTATATTATTACAAATTTTATACTTCATGAAAATTTTCTGTAAATATTTCATGGAATTTTCATAATTCATATGAAAATTTGTAAGAAATTCATTTTTTTTTTTAGTTTTTGTAAAAACTTACAATAAAAATTATACAAATTTTAACAAATTCAAGTAGAAATACTACCTTTGATTTTTTATTTTTTTTTTGTTAACTATTTGTAATCGTTATGTGAAGACTTGTTTTTGTACCTAATTTAACCTCACTTTCAACTCATATTTAACATTCATTTTTCTCTCGCCTTTATTTTTCTCTTGCTACATTAACTTACTATTAGGTTTACGTTGACATTCAGCCAGTTTATAATCTTAATTCCCTATATTGTAAGAACTGGTGTACAATGCACGTACAATAATTAATCGTTAATAAGTTTAACATTACAAAATAATTAGTTTGATAAACATATCTGATTAAAAAAAAAAAATTCTGTTGAGGAGATTTATAATTCGTTACATTTTAGGCTTATCTGTTCCGATTAAATTGATGTATTTGTGTATATTTTTTGCGACCAGCTTTTCAGAAAATTTGTGTGGTGCCTAGTTACATATTATCAATGATAGTCAAAGTTCGCTATTAAAAATAACAGATAAATTTGAAATTTTGTAAATTTATGTTGGATGAAATTCATTCTAACAAAGGTATATCGTGTATATAAACCATCTAACACATTTATAAAACCTCACTACGGAAACGCCTTCATAAAATCAATGTTATATTTATATATTTCATATCATAAAATTCATTTAAGAAATTCTATTTTACTTTTAATACAAAATTTTAATTCGTATGACGTATGTGCATACGTATATATATTAATTTTCTAGTTTGGTATTCATGAAAGACAGAAAGTGAAGAGAGTGGTTCTTTCTTCCTCCTCCCTTTTCTTTCCGATAAAACGTATTTTAGGTATAAATTATGAATTTTCTTCCTTATTAGGTCAATTAGGAAACAGTGACATTTTTCTAAACCATACCAATTCATTTATTTTATTTCTATTTCATCATTTTAATTATTTAATTTATTAAGTATAACAAGAATAATGGAGATTTTATCTGTCGACGCATATTAGTTTGAATTTCTAAACTTCTGGTAAACGTTAAAAGACCGATAAAGGTATATAATTTATTATTTAATTGTTTATTCTACTTTTTTACAAATTTTGTTAGAAAAATACATCATTTAGTTAACATAGACCTTAAGAATGTGTGACAGGCACATGGATTTTCGATAAAGAATAATAATTTGTATTAAAGAAACACATATTATAACCCTTCTATAATAATAATAGTAACATCTCAAATCCGTCACGTTTAATAGTACCTAATTAAACATATAGTTGTCAACGGATTACATAATTAATATCGATAATCAATAAATCCGTAAACTTTATTGTATAGTTATATTTATAAAACTTTAGTAAAATTACCTAAAAAATTTATTATTTACAACCAATTATTATATTCTTTATTAAGTACAGATAATCAATTATAAGAATAAAGTATACTGCTTAATATGAATTATAACATTTTTAATTGAGTTATTTTCAAGAAATGTTTATCAAGATATTATTTTAATATATTCCATAAAACATAAAAGCAACTCTATTGGTTTATGTTCTTATACAGTTTAGAATGAGCTGTGTAATTAATATAATGAAGGTACAATGCAGGGAAGAAACGAAAGGCTGAGTACTAACGAATGCCTATGAACAAATATAAGCCTTTGTTGATATAGAATCTCAACACACATTTCCCTATCTTTTCCTCTTTTCGTTTCCTTCATCAAATAAACCGATTTACAAAAGTGAAGTACAATGAATCGTATAGTGAAAGTGGTGCAAGAGTTGAAGCCTCCCTTGCTAATGGTGCTGGTGCAGGTTGCATATGCTGGAAATTCTGTGATTGCCAAACTCGCCATAAGTGATGGAATGAGCATTAGGGTATTCAGTGCCTACCGTCACATTTTCGGAGCCGCATTCACATTTTTTCTTGCTCTTCTTTTTGAAAGGTGAATTCACCACCATACCTTATTTTATTTCTTAATCTTGACAACATATTTTATGCATCTTTGGTCCATGCTAGTATTTTTACACAATGGAAAAAGAAATTAAATAATGGTTTTTTTTTTATTTTGATAATGAATTCAGAAAGAACATATCAAAATTGACATGGAGGGTGGTCCTGCTGACATTTTTTTGCGGATTATTTGGGTATGGTTGATGTAAACTTTTCAGTCTTCATCTCTTTGCCCTTATTATTAAATTAATTTGTACAATAACTTAATTCAAATATTGAAGTCACTAGAAAACTAATACATGTTTATTGATAATGTAAATAAACAGAGGGAGTTTATTCCAAAATCTATTTTTCACCGCGTTGGCGTTCGTATCTGCAACATATGCTAGCGCTATTTTTAATATGGTTCCTGTGGTCACTTTCATCCTCTCTTTCCTGTGCGGGTACGTGGTCACCACTCACTAGTTTTCACACTCATGTGCTATTTTACTTTTTGTGGGACAGAGAATTCAGAACTATTTCAGTGACTCTGATATTTTTGTAGTTACGAAAAGTTAAATTTGCAAAGCGCAGCAGGGAAAGCTAAGGTGATGGGAACGATAATTGGAGTTAGCGGGTCAATGATGCTGTCATTCTTCAAAGGGGTAGAAATAAATATTTGGAAGAATATTCACATTAATCTTATGCATAAAAAAGACAATAGTCGGATTGGAGCATCAGATGGAAGACAG
>Ga0099825_1009644_pt1 | contig 10902 bp, 7 predicted proteins | sample SiratroredBW_FD_76838 | JGI IMG/M metagenome (GOLD analysis project Ga0099825, IMG submission 76838) | Root nodule microbial communities of legume samples collected from California, USA - Siratro red BW | ecosystem: Host-associated > Plants > Roots > Nodule | place: USA: California | collected...
CGCTTTGATGCTCCTTAAAAAGGGGAGAAGTATATCTAAGAACTAACTTGGAAAATAGAGTTATGGGGGAGTATAAGTTAAGGAGGAGAATGAAGATCATGAGAGCTCAACAATACAAGCTTGAAGAGAAGAAGAAGAAAATATCAGAGTTCTCAAACTTGAGGGGAACATATTTGTGTTGTTTTTTTCTTGTACTAATTTGTAACAAAGTGTATTATAAAGTTTAATATTTCCTTTTAAGCAAAACAATAGGTTTATTTTGATTAAAAAATCTATTGAATGCTCTGATGCAAAATCCATATTAAACTTGCCTTATAATGAAAAGTTAAAAGGATATATTAGCTAGATATCATTTGAACTAATGAAAGTTGAATACTCAATCTGAAAGTTTGACAAGCAATCAAACTATTATGTGAAATTGGTTTGTGAAAACTTGATCCGTTGAACTTATTTTTAAAATTATCTTGCTTAAACATTATTGTTTTAAATACCATAAAAAATGGGAGATTGTTATGGAAAAGTTCAACACCCATGATTTTGATTTAGTGTTGAAAACAACTAAGTATAAAAGATGATCATGCTTAAGACAATAACTTTAGTTCAACAAACAGATAATGTAATAAGCAAGTGTTTCATATATCAAATGATACATCACAGTGCTGACATCTTTTTCATTTGACAAAACATGAATATGCTTAGACAATAAAAACTTAAATATAAGCTAATCTCATACTACACAAACATATATGTGCTTATTCTATGTTGTAATAATGTTTGTTACTTTCTTCTACTAAGAAGATTCGTTCAAGAAAAATTCACATTAATTATATCTTGGATGAAGAGCTAAAGTTGCTTTTATTCAACAAGTCTTTGATGCTACTATTGACAACTTTGAAAAGACTATCTACTTCGTACAACTATATCCTTTAGATAAACTCAAGCAAAAACACTTTGTCTGAGAAGAAATAAGTACATCCAGCTATTGTGATGTTACGTAAAGAAGAAAAGAATAATTAATATGACATGGAGATCATTTAATGCATTCTTCATAATTGAGGTTATCAGACGCAACAACGATATTCAAGTGAGTTAAAGTTGCTCCACGACCAGAAACGAATATACCGCAGTTATCACAGTAAGAAAAAAGTTATTTAGAAACAAATTTTTAGCTACCAAATAAAATGATTGCTAATTGTGACCAAAATGATAACCAAATTATGTTTTGGTTGCTAAATAATTACAAAATAAAAGTAATGATTAAATTTAGTGACTAATTAAGTTAAGATAATTGGTATCTAGTGTTAGCTACCAAGGTTCTAGCCACTTATACCATTAGATTCTAAATTAGTCTCTAACTTAATTAGATACCAATTTAGTATCTAATGGTATAAGTGACTAGCTAATGTTAAATACTAATTATCTTAACTTAATTGGTCACTAAATTCAACTATTACTTTTATTTTGTAGTTATTTAGCAACCAAAACATAATTTGATGGTTATTTTGGTTACAATCAGCAATCATTTTATTTGGTAGCTAAAATTGGTGTCTAAATAACTTTTTTCTTGTAATGTATATTCTTTAGTGCCTATTTAAAACCATCCATTAAGAAGAATAACAACATAGACCACATTGCATTGTGCTAAGACACTGCTCAAATTTATGCATCTATAGAAGCCTTATGAAGAATACTATTTTTTTAAATAGAAAAGTAAAAGATAGAGCATAACCTTGCATATGTCAAAAGACGTTATTACTCTTTAGTGAGCAACCTGTGATCTAGGGATCAAATAAGATACTTTACTTATCTTAGTCAGGAGTGGTTGTTTGTTAAAGAATACATGGTTATTAGCCAAGAGTGGTTGTTGTTCAAAGAATACTCAATTTTAGGCAGGAGTGATTGAGTCCAAAGAATACTCAGTTTTAGCCAAGAGTAGCTGGGTTCAAAGAATATTCGATTTTATCCAGGAGTGATTATGTCCAAAAAGAATACTTAGTTTTAGCCATTGGGTCCAAAGAATACTCGGTTTTAGCCAAGAGTGACAACATTCCAAATAATATTCAAAGGGTTAGCCAGGAGTGGCTATAAGCTCAAACAATACTCAAAGGGTTAGCTAGGAGTGACTATGAGCCCAAAGAAAACTCATTTGTACTTCATAAAATTAGTCTGTTTAATGTAACATAATTTGTTGATTGTGAATTAGATGTAGTCTCCTTTGACAAACAAACCAATATGAAAATGTCGTATTTTTTTCTCTTTCCCCGTACGTCTTTTACTTTGCATGTTATCATTTCCTGTGCTAATTTAAGAGGGAAAATCACTATGAAAACTAGGTTCAAAAAATGATTTAAAACAAGTAAATTTGTTAAGTTAGAAAGCTGTGTCTGTAACATTCTATTCGACCAAATAGAGGATGAAAATATTTTAAATAATTGATTGACATATAAAACTATTGATCGTTGTCATTTCCACGTTCAAATTAAAAGAATTCTAACACTAAAGAGATACTAACATAGATAAGGTAAGATAACTCCAAGTCATCTCTCAATGAATCCAATAGTAAATTTAGTCAATTAGTGATTTAAACTTATCTGCAAGCAATGAAAGTTAGTAATAAGAATAAAGTAAAGAGAGGATTTGAGGATTGTTGTGCAGGAAAATAGTAGAACAAGTAGGTTGACTCTCAAGTTCATTCATAATGAATTCCTCATTAGTTATACTAGGATTATCATCCTTAAATTCTCACACAAAGTTGAACATAATCAAACAAGCATTAATAAAATTCAACAAAATCTCATCGTGAAAAAAAATGTTTACTGATGTATTCATTATCTCACTTTGTTTCCAAATGTTTACTCAATGAGATGTTTATCTTCTACCTCTTGACTAAGTGTGATTAAGAAAAAGTGAATTAACCAAGAACTCTAATTAAAAGAAAACCATTGATTTCTCAACAAATGTTAAAAAACAATTACATTTCTTGAAAATAGATTTCAAAAAGACCAACATTAAAGCATAAGCTGCTATAGAAAATTGAAAAACAAAACTTTATTAAAAAAACCTCAAAATTCAATGAGAAGTCACAAGAGAATCAACCCAAAAGAGATTAAGCTTCCATGTGAAAAATAAAAGCAGAAGAATTAAAGAAAGGAATGAAACTAGGTTTAGAGTGTGCTATTTGATCTCCCCCCTTTGGCTCTAAAATATTTATTTAAAATCTTCTTTTTCGCCAAATTCCACTCAAAATTATGTCTTAGATATTGTTCTTGAAATTATCAGTTGTTTCCTTTTGTATCATAAATGAACTCACAAAAATCTTTTTTCTAGTTAAGTTGCAGATTTTTATTCTCGCTTTTCTTTCAGATATTTTTATTTAATCAAGCTTAGTACAATCAAATATGTTACAAGGTTTTTTGTAGAATAATATAAGGATATCATTTTTTATTCAACGCATTAAAAATAAGGTAAAAATGATGGATTTTTATTTGTAGAAATTAAGAGAGTATCATTGCAAAAGATGTGTGCAAAATTAATGATTGTTCCTTTAGAAGGTAAACGAGTCATCAAATCAGCGTCTCCTCTCTTTTAGAATGGTGCAATTAGTAATAGACGCTTTGGGAAGATTATCTAATAATGTTCTCTACAAGAACCGTCTAATGAGATCTCTAGTCCTTTTGGCATTTACATCAGAATTTTTCTAGACGTTCTTATTCATAAATCTTGATGTTGTTGAGGTGCTTAGATGAGTCGTTGGATTGTTTACTCCCTATAATCACTAGATTGTCTAATACTTGTAACTGTTATACCATCTACTACACTAAAAATACAAAAATTAGCATAAATAATAGTTAAGATCCAAATAAACTCAATTAAATGAATCTTAATTAACACAGTGGATTTCTTATTAATTATAGTCCAAGAACATCATGATTAAAGCTTCTAAGTGTGAGAAAAATTGTGCTCATCAATTATCGTATGAGTAATCACAATCACACCATATTTATGAAAAAAATATAAAAAAGATCAAATCACAATTCAACCTTCCCTTCTTATAGTTTTCCTATTTTCTACATTGGTATCAGAACTCGGACTTTAAAGGGTTGAGCGCCTTATAATGTCTAGAGGAAAAGGTCTAACATGATAGGCATGACACAATTGATGATAGTAGAGGAAGCATCTATTACGAGGTTTCCATATTCTTAGAAGAAGACTACTTCTATTGGAAGGATAAGATGAAAATATAGATTAACTCTATGGAGTGTTGATTATGGTATATCATAACCAAAGGAGATACAAAGATCAAACTCTAGAGGAAGACAAGACATTGGTTGACTTGAAGCATATGTAACTAAACAGGGTTACATTCTATGAAGTGGTGTATCCCTATGTCTGACACGTATCAGATACTAACACTCGTTAGACATGTATGGATACTGATACTCGTAAGACATGTATGATAAAGTGTCCAATTCAAAAGACATTCTTTTAGGTCTCAAACAATTTTAATACAACACAATTTTAAAAAGGACAAATACAATGATCTTCTAAACTTATAAACTTATTGTAAAAGTTTCTATTAAAATTATAAAAGTAAGAAACAAATTTTATATATAATTAGAAATATTTAGATTACATGAAAATACTTTAGTTTAATCTTTATTATATCTTCATATAATGTGAAATTTTTTAACATTGTTAATTTATTTTTAAATAAATTTAAACTAAAATGTGTGAAAATAAAAAAGGGAATAAAATATATTAAATAAATTATATTCTTTTTCATATTTTGGATTTTAAATAAATAAATTAAATTTATTTTTGTTATATTTGAATTGATAGATACTTTTTTATACATAAATTTCAATTATCAATTTATATAATTCTTAATGTAATATATAAATATTTATCTTAAGATTACACGTGCTAAAACATATGCATGTGTGTGATACCCGATATCCGTATGAGTATCCATGATATATAGGTTACATTAAACTACTCCTATGTTTGGTTGCACTGAGTAGAAGCCATAAATGTAGAGTGGTGACTACTGAGTAAGTGATGATCACTATTCATATCTAAGCCCCGACCCCACCAACAACTTGTCTACTATCCCCGACTATTCCTATTGGCTCGGTGCAATTCACCTTGTCCTGTGCTACAATTTGCAAATATAATATTACAAAATATTTTTATCCTTTATTAAAATACTATATATTTTTTTCTTTAATGAGCATGACAAGGGACATGGGGTCACTGCATTATAAAAATGATGGTGTCCTTTTCCCACTTTTGTCTTTATTTTAGTATTTTCTTACGTCACCTTTCCCGAATTTTATATAATATAAATTCTCCTTCTTCCTGCTCTTCAAATCATTCAACCACAACTCCCTCCTCGACAAATCTTTCTCTCTACCATTTTGCTTCTCTTTGTTCCACTGCATTCTGTGCTTGTCTTCTTCTGCTTTACCTTTCGGAACTCTTTTCTCTTTCTCATTGAAGTTTGGTCTTTCAACAAAGTGTCTTTCTTTGGGCTGCAAAAATGTTCGCAGAGACAGGACTTCTCTTCCCATATTTTCGAAATTTCTCTCAAGAGTTTCAACAGCTTGAGGAGTACTGCATGACCCAAAAGTCCATTGCTTCAATGGTAATATTTTTATCCTTTTACTATTTCAACTTTCTCTTATTACCTTGTTTAAGTTTTTCATCTGGGTGTTCAGCTTCTCCTCTATCTGCTTGGTTGATCTGCATTTTCTTGATGGGGTTTTCCTTACGCTGAGTAAATTTGAAGCTTTCTTTTCTTTCCTGTGTTGTGCTCCTTCTTCTGCATCCAGAATAATTAATACTTTGGAGCAAATGAGGCTGAATAAAATTAAAAGTTTTCTTCTTGAATTATGTCCATATTTGGTTTATTTGGAAAGAATGTTATTTTAGTATGTGCGTGTGTGTTTGATTAATTACATGATAAATAATACCAAAGTCGAAAAGGAAAACTGATAACCAAATTATGTTTTGTCATTTAATATGTATTTATTTATATTTCTTTTCTGCTACCTTCCATTAAGAATGTTTTCTCATAGTCATACTCATAGCACAAGTGGAAACAGCTCGACATGGCTTTATGTGCTGGATCTGGAAAAGTGTTACAAAAGGAAATAAAAGTTGTATAGATGGAAAGTCTTTTTGTTGTGATACTTCCGTGTTCTGTAATATTTCTTCTCTTTCTTTATTAATTTCTGGCGTGAAGTGTGAACTCTCAGTGGGGCTTGTCTTTTTGTGCCGCACTGAGGGAGGTTGATTAGAGAGGAAAAAGTCTTTATTCTCTTTTTCTTTCTAGTAAGGAAAAGGTTGGAGGAAAAGGACTTGTTAATGCTCAACTTAATACTTTCTTCAAGGTTTTGTGTGGCACTAAAATATAGTTGGGAAAATCGTGCGCTTTTGCCTCTATTTCTGTTCTCTAACAAGAAAAATGATGTATTGATGAGTTATTTTCTTATGGTTTTGCTGGTCTTATGCTCATTGGAAGTTTAAACAATTCTTGGGTTTGAGCCTGAGATTTTGATACTTGCTCCCTTTTATCATTGAGAATTGCTTTAACTGGGGTTCATGTTGTTGTACAAAAGCTTAAATATTTTGGTTTTATCCATAAAAGAAAATCGTGATCCACGTTCTCCAGCTGGTGATCAAATTCATTATGGACTAAATGATGCCAGTTTCGATATTTCAGCCATCTACTCGTGGACTCTTTCAAAGTCAGCTTTTGGATGAAGCATGGGCTATGAATTTGCAACCATGAACCTAATACAATCAACTAACTTGACACTTGCCAGTTCTTCCTTTCAATGTGTAGTTCAGCTGATTATGTATTGCCACCTTTCATTTATGCAAAGCTTCTGCTCTGTTGTACCAATATGATGTTGTGCTATTGTATATAGTATTTGCTTTCTTGTTAAACAAAAAGCTTGACAATCCTCTTCTAGCTTATCATTTATCAAACAATTTATGTTATCATGATAATAACAACTGATTCCATCTACCATACTGGAGAATTCTGTGTGGCCTAAAGTCTTTGCTGACGAATAGCTTTTGTATCACCAAAGTACTTTCTCGGTTCATTTTCTGTTTCTTCATTTTAAAGCGGTTGAGAAACAATCACTAGTGAATGATGATGAGTGACTCATTCTAAGAAATTAGTGGCGTTAAGGAATCATGCAAATTTTATCATGAAAATTTTTGGCATCTTCTGTCTCAAGTATCGTGTGCTAGAGCAACTTCTTAACATTAGTAAATAAACAGGTGTTGAATCCTTATTTGGTTATTCGATAATATATAACTGAACATTAAAAGTATTTTTTTTATGTAATTAAACATCTGTTATAAGTCATGTTAAGCCAATCTGCATCTGGAACTAACCATGGCTGTTATTAGCATTATTGTTGTTGTTACATACACAATACTAGTATGAACACCTGATAAGATGTTTTACTCATGTTATCATTGTCTATTATGATTAACTATTCAACATCTAATGTGTGTTTGTTGTTCGAAAGCTAAAATGATGCTTTTACTGATTAATTCGTTTTTCTTTTCATGTCTTCTTGCAGAGTGACCTCATACAATCTTCTTCAGCAATCTCAGAATATGATGATTTGTTAATTGAGGGAGATCTGTTCAAAGCACCTGAACCTATTATTGAAGAACCAGAAATAGACCTCGATCCTGTGCAAGCAGCCATCTCAATGATATCTTGCGGGGAAGATGTCCCCCCACAGGGTCTAAAATCATCAGATATTGATATACTTCAAGATGAACAGATTCTGAGTGAGGTATTCTACGAGTGCAAGAAAGATCTCTTAGAAAAGACAGTGATAGAGTCACCACTGGTGGATATCATGGAAATCAAGGTTCCACCAATGAACATTGAGGATAACTCAATTGAAGCAGTAGACAAAGCACTTCCTCACATGACTCTACCAAAGAGTATCAGTTCTGGAAGTCTGAGTTCAATGGACTGGATGCATGGAGCTGCATTGAAGCCCACTTTTCTGGATTTCCCGGGATTAGATTTCAATGCAGTTTATGGCATGCGAAGAGCATTTAGCGAAGGAGATATAAAGGTTAAACTCAAACTTATTCATATATTATGTGTATGCTTAAGTTAAAACGCGTGTCTTGTGATGATTTTAACGCTGTCAAATAAGAAAACTTCATCTGCATCAATTTATCTGCTCTTTACAGATAAGGAATATTGGCAAAGACATGACTTAATGTGATTGCTTTCTTGTTCTCTATTGACTGAAAACTCTAATAGCTTTCTTCTATTTACACAAGATAGGCTAATGATTATGTCTGCTTTTATGACAGACTCTTAGTACTGGCAACACGAGCTTTGGCCAATCTCCCCAGGAGAAGCCTTTTCTTCTCGGCAACTGCACTAGTGAGGAACGTCAAGAAAAGCTCTCCAGGTATAGAAATAAGAAGACAAAGAGAAATTTTGGGAGGAAAATTAAGGTAACTATAGATTTTCTATCCTGTAATAATTGAGATTTTCACAATATGTGCTGCAACTTACTATGTTCACTTCTTGGTTAATGCATCTAACTTATGTTACAGAATTCCAATTATGATATTTTAGGTCATTCACCTGATCCTGAACTCAACTAATAATGTGCTTTGGTTTTTAGTATGCTTGCAGGAAAGCACTTGCTGACAGTCAACCAAGAATCCGCGGAAGATTTGCAAAGACAGAAGAGTTAGATGTGAAGAGGTAATGAGTGCTAACTGACTCAGTTGGAATTGGAAGAAAGCAGGAATCAAGTGTTGTATTGTATCTGATGAAGATGTTTGGAAGGGCTATGCGCGTGAAAACTATAGACTTGGTGGAGTTCTATAGCTTGAACAAACAAGTTTTGCTGAATGAATGAATAAATGAGGCAGAGACCTCAAACTCCTTAGGGTAGTTTGCCTCTTATCCGCTGTAGTAGCCTTCTTTGTAGAATGACCTTCCATGTATGTACATATGGTTTGTTCAATAAAATAATGGAAGAGATGTTAATGTTGTATAATGTTCATATTATATATATATACTCAAATATGCATGTTTATTTTTGTTAGTTACATATTTTCTAATCTTCTCATTTTCCCATTCAATACATATTCAGTTTGAGGTTTAGATTATATCGATGATTAACGAGTTGTGACACAATTTTTGGTATTCACTAACTTTTTACAATGTCAAGACTTCGAAACCTTCTAGATATGAGTATTCATCTCCTTAGTATCCAGCCTGAAAAGTGCTAGATGAAGGGTGGAAAAAGGTCCAACAGTGAATCATATATTGCATTGTATTTGGACTAGTGTATATATCTATTTGATGCCATGAACTTAAAAGTAGAATGAACATTATACACAGAAGTTGTTTTCATCGATTCAGTTGCTAACTTTGACTTTTATGTGCTCTTGTTAGAAATCTAACTAAGTTAAGTTTCACAAAAAAATACTTACAAATTCACTATCTTCAGATTTTGGATTGGGTCGGACGTGTGTCGTTATGTGAGTTGGGTAAGGTTTTATTATTGAGAAATCTTTCCAGAATCTCCCTTAAAAGACCCAATTTAATGATAGAAGTTGGTGTTTAATGTACCAAAAGAATTAGTTTAAAACAAATTATAATCATCCTTCATAAAACTATTTGCTCATTTGTTTTTAATGACTTATTTGAAACCTATGTACTTAGGTTAGAGACCTATAATTCTTATTATTCACTTAAATAGTATAAGAAGTCTTTTATTTAAATTAAGTTTTAGGAAATATTTTAGTTTTTTTTAAAACATCTTTTATATAGCGATAAAAATATATTTATTTATTATTTAGATTTAGAAAGTTAAAATTGAGATATTGTTAATATTTAATATTTTGTTACATTCGCTTTGTATATATAGATTACTTTAAAATAAATAAATCACAAACTCCCTCATGTAACATATTTCTTATATTTCCAAAATATAGTTTCAAAACCCAAAATCCTAATATTGGTATCTAGCACCATTATTTTTAGGACTAAAAAATGGAAGGAGAAGAGAATTTCTCACAAGTTGTTATTTCACTCTTCAAAAGTTATGAAGTCGTTATTTCATCATGTGATGCTAAAAGCTATGATTTATGGGTGGTAATAATGCAAACTTATCTAGAGTGACTAGATTTACGAAAAAATATGGAAGATGATTACATCTTTGATCCATTGCCTAGAAATAATTTCACAATGACCAAAACAAAAAATACAAAACGAAAAAAAGCAAAGAAGGAAACGGAAAAGAAGAACTCATGTTTGTTTAATGGTGTTTCACAAATGATCCTCATCATAATCTTGACCTTGAAGTCATTTAAAGAAATTCTGGATTAATTGAAAAGAGAATATGAAAGAAATGAGAATATAAAATTTGATAAGTTGAGCGTAAAGAATGAAAGAGTTTGAGTAATTAAGGAATACTAAAAATTGTTCTTAGATATTGCTAAAGATAAAATTATTGGATGAGGAGTTTTTAGATTCAAGACTAATTGAAAATTTTTTGACAAAGATGCTAGAGAGATAGGAAACATCTATTACTTCTTTGGAAAACTCATAATCTATCAAGTTTAATAAAAGAAGATAATGTTGTTAAAGATACTTTACTTCATACTACTTAAGATGCTTTTGAATTCAATAACTACAAAAGAAATAAATACAACCAAAACAATTACTTGTGTTTTTTTTTTTCATCTTATCCCTACTATGATGGAAATAATCACCGACACAATAAGTGTTGGTGGAAGCTAAATGCAAATCCGCAAATATATTCATATGAGATACGTAGAAAATATATGAAAATCTTAACATTCCTAAGAGGATGTCAATATTATAAAAGA
>Ga0099825_1009647_pt1 | contig 10898 bp, 5 predicted proteins | sample SiratroredBW_FD_76838 | JGI IMG/M metagenome (GOLD analysis project Ga0099825, IMG submission 76838) | Root nodule microbial communities of legume samples collected from California, USA - Siratro red BW | ecosystem: Host-associated > Plants > Roots > Nodule | place: USA: California | collected...
CAGCCCATCATCGATGATCAAAAATTTCTGCGTAAGGAAATTACCTATTAATATAGAATTTGGTGAGAGAGAAGTTATACATGATTGAAGCAAAAAAGGTAACCACTTTTCTACATATAGAAACTACCTGTTTTACTGTTAATAACAATGGAAAAAACAAAGCTAGCTCATTGAGGAAACTAGTCCCTGTGCACATTTTGCAATTTCAAAGTCAGATCTGCACAATGATTGGCTTGGACAAGAACCTTAATAAACATTATTGGAGAAACCAGAATTAGAGAAATTAAGAATGTTTAACTTTCCATCGAAAAAGGTTGAGCCGGAAACGTAACAGGAATAACCACATATTCATACAACCTTTGCTAATGCTCCACACAGTACCTTAAATTTTTTGGGTGAGGGTGGAATAACCACATAAGTAACATCAACGTGACAGCACATCAAATGGAAAAGATTCAAGTAGCACCATTGCCACCTATTACGTGGTTTCCTATGAGAAAAATGAAAGAGACTACTAAAAGGGTTTTCAATCTTTCTGAAGCTGAAATTGCTACATGGATGGAGAATTAGTAATCATCATGATTAATGACCCCGACCCACTAACTCAAATTATTAATCAGAATCTTGAAAACTTTTCACCTCCAAACACATGCCTTATTCCTTGTACTAAAGAAAGCATCCACTGCCAAGTGTTCATTAATTAATATAGTTAAATTCAAACTAATGTACGTAAGTCACTTTTAATAAAAGAGGAACCGTTGTGGTTGCAGATTTTTCAATCTGTTATAATTAGTAGGAAGAACTCATCGTCCTTATCAACTTAAAGATTATGCCTTTTTCACTTTTTATTTGTCGTGGCTATACCTACTATAAGGACAAGGGTTGTGGAGAAACATTTTATCAACTTGAAATGCTTCACAATACTAACTACCACAGAGGAGGACAAATTAATTCAATTTCGATCAAAGTGTGTATTTTTATTAACTGTTTCACGTCAAATATACCAAAAATAAAGTGGTGTAAGTAGTGTAGGTTTTCTGCATAAGGGTACTGTAGTATTATTGTTTAAATTAACGTGAGTTTCTCATGTCTTCTTCAAAGTATTAATCTCCAAAAATATTATCATATTAGTATTTAATCGGATTTAAGTACGTATAATATCTTACCAAAATAAACAACAACAAAATATTTCAATTTTATCTCTCGAGGGTAAATTTGTTACCGGAAATTACAACGGAGTATTGCAAGGACGAATGCATTTTTCTTTTCTGCTTTTCCTTTAATAGTTCTTTTTTTATTATCAATTTTTCCCTTTAACAGCAATAAAAGTGTAGGAGTTCCAAATTTCAAATATTGAAAACAAATAGTTAAAAAAAAAGAAAGGACAAAAATTCTTAATAGAAAAAGAAGATAAAGAAACTTTGAATATGAATACAATACTTTTAAAAATAAATTAATATCAATATGTTATTTTGGTTTCATGATAAAATCAGACTTTTAAAAAGACATTAATATCAATATGTTATTTTAATTTATGACAGAATCAGAGTGTATTATTTTTCATTTATTTTTTCTCTTTTTATCTATTATTATATATATTCTATCATTTATTTTTACTGTTGATAAAAAAAAACAAAAGAGTTATTTTTCCCAAAAAATACATTTCAAATTACACATCATAAAATATATTTATAAATTTGAAAATATATTCTAGATTATGCGTTTCAGACTATACACTAAACTTCAAAATAAATTAATTTAGTGTGCATTCCGAAACCTTCAAACCACCACCAGTGAAAATGAAGAGAGATTCGCAAAAACAAACCTCTTCAAGCGAAGTAATCCAAAATGTATCGTTCGATCAAAAAACGAGGTTGCACACAAAACCACATAGAACAAAAATACACCTTAAGTACTGAATGAACTTCCAATAACCACTCACTGCAGGTAGGCGATGCAGTGCAAAGGGTAGAAGAGGTGGGGGAGAAGAAATAAGAAGTTAAATATAAATATAAGGAGGGTTAGATTGTCTTTTCGGAAAGAGATGGGGTGCAATTGAATTTTATGGGGTGCAGAATGCAAAACCCCAGGCTATATTTGAATTGGTCCCTGGGCCTTTTTTGTTTATAAGGAATACTTGAGCCCAACTATGATATTGGAGCCTTCGGGTTGCGACGTTAATGAGGTGGTGCGATAGTGATGGTTAGAAATCCGATGCCGCTACAACTTTTTTTCAGTACTGTACTTTAATTGAACTCAATTTATTTTAACAGCACTTATACGGGTTCTTAAAAAAAATTCAAGACGAATAGTTCTAGTTGTATTTCTTAATAAAATGATGATTATCAATTTCTGATAAACATTATTTTAGATATAAAATAAATGAAGGTACAAATACCCTCTGTTATTCTAGGTTTGTATAGTTATCAAGTGTCCTCTCTTGTTGGACCAGTTCACATGCCGGCTTATCACCTGTGACCACACTACACAATTCAGCTTAATATTTATGAGTGAGAATTATATTTAAATCAAGTTTAGATCAAATCATTTCTTATTTCTTAGTACAATTTTAAATATTAAAACTTTAACTTATATCCCTCATCTACCTACTTTAATTCAATAAATTGTATAGATGAGGCCGAAATGCAGGAAAATATTATTGTCCTTAGCATATTGTAGAGTGTTTGCTAGTGTTTGTCCGAAAAAAGAGTGTTGGGTACTATTAACAAGCTACTAACCTAGTGCACATGTAAATGTTACCATGCCACGAATGTAACAATCAAACACCTCATGTGCTTCACGAACTTAGCTAATAAATTCTAATTAATGGACCATGAAATGGAAAAACCAATATGGTCCCCCTTCTAGTCTAGAAATTTGATTTTTTTTAGGCGCCAAATTAATTGCAATATTATTATTACTATACACCAATTCGAATTGCTTGTTGTGTCAGCGTTTTGGAGGGGTGTAAAGTACAGAGGCACATGAAGATAAGGACAAAATGCAGAAATTTATAAAAATGAGAAAAATATAATACGAACTTAATTTTTTTTTTTTAATTTTTTTCTGAACTGATCCAAGAAAATGGGTGATGATGAGTTAGTTTCAGAAGATGTGGAGAATGTCGAGAACGGAACGGTTACAAAGGGGACAAGTACCTCTCTTCAACCACATTTCTTTCGAACACACCCTACAGAAAGTGTGCCCGCACGGGATAAATGCCGCGCCTTTCTTTCTCCCCATGCACACGCAGCACACCGAATCATTGCCCACCGCCGCATCCCCACAAGCCTCCGTCTCCTCCAACAGCCGCATCAACGACACCCTTCCCTCTTCGGATTCCCGCAACTGCCTCTCCGCCGCCAGCGCCGCCGCAAGATTCATGCCCGAACCCGACCCCCTCGGACCCACGTATTCGGGTCTGTTCGGATTCGGATCTTGACCCGAGCTTGTTTGTTGTTGTTGTTGTTGTGGCGGTGGTGTTGTTGTTCCTCCTTCGTCCCTCAGGGTTGGTCGGAAAACCCAGGTGGCGCCGCAGCAGCCGATTCCGGAGAATCTGAGGCGTTCTTTGAGCGTGCGTCTCCTCCGTTGGGCTCCGTCGACGACGTCCATTTGGTCCGTTAACAGACCCAGGATGGTTCTTGCTTCTCTCTCTGTGCGGAGCGATTCCTGTAAAATGAGACCGAGTTGACTCATCGACTCGTTCAAGAAGGGATCAAAGATTAGAGAAGAGAGAGGTGTTAGGGAAAAGGAGAAACTGAAACTGAGAGTAAAGAAAGGGAAGTGGGACAAAATAGAAGGAAGGGAGAAAGAAAACAAAAACACCAAAATAGGGCTTCTTTCTACTTCTTCTTACACACCATTCTATTTATTTATATGTTTTCTTTCTTTAATTTGATTTTAGTCAAATTTTAACCCCCAATAAATCATTTTGAAAAAAACATCTCCAAACTCTCTTTATGTCAAAATATTTACTAAAATATACTCGTTTTAATTTATATTTATATTTATATTGTTAAAAACTTTTTAATATTTTTGAATTTATTTAAAGAAAAGCAAAAGGCGGGGTTAAAATTCCGCTCCTAAAGAGGTCTACAGCAAAGATTTGATTTTGGGAATTTTTTTTGTTTAACGAGCTTTTTTGGAATTTTTTTTTTCCAATTTTAGTTCTTATGGAGTTTTTGGGTTTAAATTTTGATGTTTCTAAAAATATTATAAGTTTTGATTCTTAGTATTATATCATACTGAACAATTATTCCTGTGTGGAAAAAAAAATAAATGAGCATTCCAAATAACGTGTAGTAGATTAGTAATACACTGGCGACATGTGTGGGTATATTTAGTATAATATTTTTCAAATAAGGATATAATGTGTAAAAGAGCTAATTATACTAATTTTTAACAAGTTAACAAAGAAACAGAAAGAAATCACAAAATTTTGTAAAAATAGACCTTAACCGTGTTGATAATTAGTATTTTTAATATATCTTAATCAATATAAAAATATATTAGATGAAGTGCGATCTTTTGCAACAGGTTTTAGCGAAGAAGGCAAAAACCAGTGAGCATTGAAGCCGACGCGTGACTCAAGGTTTGGCCAAGTGGTTTATGCTCTTCTTCTTCTCAATAATAAAACTTTAATCAACTCTTTATTTTATTAGATGCATCAATCAATCATTTTCTTCTTCAAATTGTTTGTGAACATACACCAAAAAAGTCCAACTTCACAACCTCCTATTTTGCTACTAGGGATTTATAATAATACTTATTTGACTTTCATCATAATCTTATCAGTTTTTTTTTTTTCCATCAATATAACATGATACTCAAACTTCTCATTCAACAATACTGCAAAACCTGTGAAACAGGCAAATAGTTTTTCTATTATTTTATTAAAATAATTGCGCAAAATTTTCTAATACTTTGAATTTATTTTTGGTTTGGTGCCTTAAATCCAGGTTAAGGTATTCCCCATATAATTATTTTCTTCTTCACTCTACATAAGTATACCCAAAATCAATAAATGAATACACATCATCAAACATTACTTCACTTAATGAAAGATAAACTAATTTTAAGTTTTGAAACCCCAAGGCTATATACATTTCTTCATCAACTAAGATGGACATAAAGTTCTATGTACTTCTTTACTGAACTGATCCAATTTATTATAGATTAAATAATTTAAACAAAAATTAAATTTTTAAATTTATATTACCTAAAAAAATTAATTTCAAATCTCATAGATGTAAATATAAATAATTGGATTAGAATTTAAATTATTTGATGTTGATTTTAAAATTGATATTTTTTTCAAGATTGATTATAAATTCAAAATAATTTAAAATCAAGAACAATGACTATGTTTAGTGTATTTTTATGAAATTCATATGTATATATTAATAAACATCTCTTTATTTTACATAATATCGAAGCACCTCTTTGATTTTACATACATGCAATATTTTGATAACTGCTTTTTTAGTAAAATTTGCTATTTTGATTTTATTTTTTGTGATTATCTTTTAGCACGTAAGGAAAAAAAATGTAAACATGCAAATATGATAATGCTTATGTTTTCACTAATAGTAATAAAATAATTACCTTATTTATATTTTCTAAGAAAAATGTAGATTTTGAAGATATTTATTTCCTTTATGAGTGATTTGTTAGAACTTTCCTATAATTTTTTGTGGCTACAATTAGGTGTAAGGTTTTGCTACAAAAACTAATGCTAAAACTTTAAGTCCAATTATATGTACTTAATTGTTCGCATACTTTAAAAACCTAATTTTGATTAATGAATAATATTTTATATATTTGTCCTGTTAAATACTCTACAATCTGGGGTTCATTTGTGGTATTGATTCTAGGGAGTTCATTATTAAACAGACAAATAATTGTCTTTTGAGATTGAAAAGGTTGTTATATTCACAAACAAATTTCATCACTATTTGATTATGTTCTCAACAAATAAATATTTATTGGTATTTTAAATCCATATAAATGATTTTTCTTTTATTTTAATCTTTATAATTAGTATTTAATAAGTTTTTTATTTAGTTTTTCGTTTACAAGTTATATGGATGCATATAAATCAATAAGTGAAATATGATATTATAATTAATTCTTTATACCATTTTTTTTTACTTCATCTCTTTTTAATTGTCTTTCTTTTAATTTTCAAATGTGCATCAAAGAGTCTATATTGGAGATGATAGTTAAAAATGATTATCTGAGTTTTTCTTTTCAACAATAGCATCCTTTTAAAAAGAAATTAACACAAGTAGTATTTATCTTATTTTATTTCTCATAATAACATTAATTATTATATAAAATAGAAATTCGATCTCCCAACAACTGAATTATACTTTTAATAAGTGTTTTTCGAACAGTAACATATTTTTAGACAAAATTGACATAAGTAGTACCCATCTCATTTTATTTTCCACAATAGCACCATTTATTATATAAAATGAGTATTTGACTCTCAACAACTTAATTTCCACTTTTAATTATAGACCTAACTAAAATTCTGAAAGAGTATTTATTTTTTTAAGAGGAAAACTTTGTGTTTGGAAAAACTTTTTATTGTTTTCAAATATAATGGAGCGAGATGTTGTAATTTGTTCGTAAATGATATTATTATGAAAAATAAATTGAGATAAATGCTATGTGAAATTTTTTGTAAAAAGATGCTAACGTTGAAAAGGCTTTGATTATCCGTGTGTAACACAAGAAAATATAACTCACAAGTACTGTTCAATTAAAAAGTTGTGATGTTTCAATCATTTTCTTTTGTAAGTATGTGTGCGAAAACTGATAAAGAAATTAGGTGGAGAAATATTGTTTTCTGAAAAGGATGTGAGGTTGAGTGTTTCACGAGACTTTATCAAGCGGCTTGGCCACGCGTTTGGATATGCTCTTCATTAAAAACATTTACTTTAGCAACACACTTTTAAACATATTTTTCTAAATTATTACAAAAAATAAACACTTTTTATATATAATTTTTCATTGATGAAAACGTATTAAAAATGGCCATACTAGAAAAGAAAATCAAAAAATCAAAAAACAAAGGATAATAAAAAGATAAAGAAGGGATAAAATGTAAAGAAACAAAATTATAAGATACTTTATATTTTGTCTGCAAATATTCAATTCATCTCTTATATTCCATTTTTGAAGAAAAAAAAAAAGAAAACAAAAATTTATTATTTCTACGCATGTGTCACGTCCTCTATTCCTTTACTAAAAGTAAGTGATTACTTGCTTTGTGAAATATTAATTTTATAACATATTAACTTTTATATGTGAGTTTTTATTATTTTTTGAACAAAAAGAAATTTTTATTACAAATAAAAAAAGGTTTAGAATATAAGATTTTTTATTAAAAGTTTTGTTCAAAGGTTTTCAAATTGTGGATGTAGTAGATTGTCCACTAATGGTAACATACGACTGTCTACCTTAATCATAATTTCTTTTTATTGGAATTTTTGGTCTTTAGAGTACCATAGTATCAAAGTTATCCTACCTTTTGTTTGTATAAGACTTTTTAATGAATAATTCAATCTAATCAAAGGTTGAGAATTTACTTTTAAATAGACTTTGTGTTATAATATTAATTTTATTTAATGAATTTTGCTTATAAAAATAAATTGTAGTTAGCATTTTAATTAATTATTTTAATATTTTAATTTTATGGGTGGTTTTCTATTTAACTTTTCCTATCTTTTACATGTTAAGTATTTGTATCATGAACGACCTAATGAATTGTGAGAGGCAATTGTTTCCTGCACCTCATCCTACAATTATTTGTAATAGCAAAAATATCCTTGGAAGAATATATTAAAGAAGAAAGTGGTTCACTACTGACTAGGTGGTGACGGTAGATTTTTCGGAATGAGTGACAGTGGTAGAGGGTGTTCCAACAAACTTCTTCTGCACCGTTCCTAAGTAAGTTCTTTTCATTTTATATGATGTAGAGGAAAAATATTAATTTGATACCACTGTTCATATTATACTTCCATTTGACATTGCATTTTGTTAATAAAATATTATATATAAATAAAATAATAATATATATTAATGTTAAATGATGTCAAAGATGAACAGTGGTGTCAAAATATCACCACTCATGATTTAGACGTGGTGTAAAGGTGCATAGTGTCATCCAAATTCTGGAATGGATTGTGAGGGAATGAAATGTTTTACGAAAAATATTTTCTATAAACGATTTTTGTATTGTGAAAAATATTTTCCAAAAGAGTAGAAGTGAGGATCTGGTTTTGTATTATAAAAAAAGTTTTGTATTATGAAAAGAGTAGAGAGAGTGAAAAGGAGAAATATATAAAAATATGGATAGTGCTAGAGAAAAGAAGAGAACGAGAATATATGAGAATATATGTGAGAGAAAAGGAAGACAATGAGAATCCTTTATAGGTATGTATTCTTAGAGCAATGAATCACATAATTCAGAGTCCAAAAACTGTTCAGTTGGCTGTTCCATCAGTTAGTACCTATCTTCCAATTTTAAATTTAGGAATTGCAGCTGTTTCATCACCACATGGTGTGTGGACTTTATCTTGTTCATGAGTTAGTACCTTTGGTTAAAGTTTGATAAGTATGTTAACTTCACTTTTATTATAAATAAATAAATCCATTTTGAAGTAACCTTTTGCTTCATCATTTTTTTCAAGAAGATAAAAAATTATGAATGGTTCCTTTTACTAAATTATTTTATATGTAAATTAACGACCACATTATTTTTCTCTTGTTTTGTTTATGTAATAGGCTAATAGCAAGCTCCCACATAATGCATATGGAATCTGTACGTAATATAAAGCAAAACTAAACTATCTCTAGCTTGCTTGGTTGATGAAAATTTGGCAATGTCACATTCCCTACCAATGACATTTACATGATAAGAACAAATTAGTACAAACCTCATGAAAGACCTCAAGTATAACACTGTGGTACTGATTAGAGTTCATGGAAATATAATAGTTCAATAGACTACGAAGATCTTTGGCATCTTGAAGGCGGTTGACAGTTATCATCTCCATCATGGACTCTCTAAAATCTAGTCTTGGATCATAAGAGCTCTTCTCCATTGCTACCATTACAACAAACTTGGTCCCTTCTCTTCTCTCCTGTCTTCTTCTCTCTACATGACAAGCTTCCATCCTTTCTCTAATCATTTGGTCAAGTCTCTCTTGCACCATGGCATGTGCAAGGCTCGAAACAGAAGGGAACCTGTCAGAGGCTGAGCTTTCTGCTTCTTCAGAAGAAGAAACACTGAACCTGCAGCTGCAACACAAGGCCTTGCATCCTCTTTGTTGGAGCTGATTCTGCTTCTGCTTCTGCTGCTGCTTTGAAGCTTTCATTGTAGCACACAAAGACTACGCTTTGAAGTGTAAAAATAATCACTTATGCAGAATTGACAAGTGGGGGCACAGCAACGAGTAAATGATTATGTTTTGTTTTATGAACATTCAAAACTATAGATTAGGTGTTAGCTTGATGGGCAGATGGGGGACATGCCTTTAGTTAATTCAGCCAAAGATCATCATGTTTAACTAGACTTATCATGATCTCAACCCTTTTAGGATATTATTAGGTGTCCTAGCTTTTCAAATCTGACCCATAAGGAAGGGGCGTGACTCATTAAACCTCTTTAATAAGAGCTACTTGATGCATGCCTTGTAGAACTCTACCACACTTTGCTTAGTAATTTAGCACCCCATATGCCCCTTGACCCAGTTTCTCTTTCAAATTGACAAAAATTATGATGCCCAAATGCTAAAGTATACTAGTAGTTGAGATAAAGATGTCTAAATTCGTTGTATTATACTTCAATCATGCCCTTCTTTCCCAATATTAGACGCTAGCAGATGAACCAAACAAGTTCCTACTTCCTTGCCTTTGTTTCTGGTTTCTTGTTAATCGAAATTTCAGATGCATCAAAATGGTTGCTGATCAATTATGGAGGAAATCCGAAAAAAGATACACACAGCTAATTAAGAATCTCTTTAAGAGATTCGTGTTTGTAGGCTAAACAGTACAAAGGCAGCAAAACTGTTACGTAAAGCAAAAGGTCACCAGGTGATTAGCATGTGATTATCATTGATTACTAAGCCATTTTGTGAAAAATATGATCCTCGTTTTTGCATCATGAAGGTAATTAAATGTCATTAATCAGTACAACCAAATTGTTTATGCATGCCTCCAAGCACATGTTGCTATAATCATTCTTACACACTGATGATAAAGCTAAAGCCTAAGTTCCCTCGATAAGAAAGATACATAAAATACCCAAAACATGGAGACAGAGTGTCTGAAGTTTTTGCTTTCTTTAGAATAAGCAACAGGGTGAAAATAATGAATGAGCAACATAAGTAATTTACATTTCTTTATATTTTTCCATTACAATACAAGTCATAGCCACCCCTATATGCATGAATATTTTTCTTCTTAGCGTGTTATAAAGCTAACTCTAATAAGCTAATGTAAGCTAGAGAAATATTGAGAATTTTTCATTGTTGGTGATATTTAAGAATACATTATTATAATCATCCTAAATGCGAAGATAAATACTGAGAAATTGTATTATTGATGATATGTAAAGAATAATACAACTATATGACCCTAATAGGTACCGATTAACGAATAATAATTATATAAATATGTCAAATTATGAGAATTGGTAATTTTTAAGTTACAAGAAAAACTCTTTAATAGTTATTAGAAATTGATCCGTTTTTTATTTTGGGCGAACAATTTACTATAAATAGGAAGGTTAATGTTTTTTTTTTTTTTTTTTTTTTTAAAAAAAAGAGGAGAAATTAATTAACCTTAAAATTTTAAAAAAGAGAAAAAACTCTTTAAAAAAAATCTGA
>Ga0099825_1009648_pt1 | contig 10898 bp, 5 predicted proteins | sample SiratroredBW_FD_76838 | JGI IMG/M metagenome (GOLD analysis project Ga0099825, IMG submission 76838) | Root nodule microbial communities of legume samples collected from California, USA - Siratro red BW | ecosystem: Host-associated > Plants > Roots > Nodule | place: USA: California | collected...
CAATATATACATGTATAATATCATCCGTTACCTGATTTTGTAGTAACTAATTGAAATATTCTTGCCTAAGACTTGGCATAGTATCACGCTGATTATGGATAATATCAAGTTAATTATTACAATAAATGTGGACATATATACGTATAGTCTAATAATGTGCTTGTACAAAAATATTGTTCAAATCATTTTCTCAAACCTGTTCTAAATAATCATTTTTAACTTTCATAGGTATACTCATATTTTAATTGTTTACGACAAAAGAAAGTGTTCTTGTGGTTTGAGTTGGATCTAGTAACTGCTGAGACGAATTTCAATTCGATTTTCAATGGCTTCAATCCTTCTTTGTTTCTTCCATGGTCAAATGAGGCAACTCTAGGAGTTCTTAGCAACTGTGTTGTTGATTTGAGTCATTGTCAAATATTTCGGCACACAAGCAACATGGGTTAACTTAATTTTGGGTGAGTTTATTTCTCTTTATTTTTCTTAAAATTACATATTTTAATCTTTTATATGTTTGTCTAATATTTCTATGTTGAAATAAGTAGCTTTCTTTTATTTTATTACAGCTAAAAGTAAGTATTTTAAAAATAAGTCATTTTCAAAACAATTACTTATTTAATAAATAGATAGAATTTGCATATTAAAATAATTAGAAAACTGTTTGTTTTTAAAATAAACATAAAAACAACAAAAAAGTTGCTTGTAAAATTAAATAATTATTTTTAAATAAAATAAAAAAAAAGCAATACTGACTTGTTTTTCAAATAAATAATTATTTTAAAAATGGTTTATTTTAGAAACATTTTTTTAAGTTTTTGTAAACCTACCTTTACCCTTATTATATAGGAAAATGTTATTCCACACTGACATTTTTCATAGTGTAAAATGTCGTATAACAGTTGAAGTAGTCTTTTCGTTAATTGTACAAAGCTTTTCATATTATTATTCAATTATATATTGATTTATTATCTTTAAATTTGTCACTTGATCAAACTCTTTTCATAGTGTATATCAAGATATTATTTTTAAAGTACATGAACATATAATTAATGTCGAAAGGAGTTGTTTAAGGAAAATAGGATATGAATGACATTTAACATGTTTCAATTTTAAGTTAATATTCTTATATTTGAAGTGAGATAAATATAAGTATTTATATATTTTCTTTGAGTTCAGAAATCTTTTCTACATTAGATTAACACTACAGAACAGTTTATTATACATATTCAGTATATATATATATATATATATATATATGAATGAAAACTTTAAAAAAAAATTACTCATTTCATTCAACTATTCTATCGATTAAATATTTTATAATAAATTTATATAAATAATTAAAATGTGTATCAAAATTTATCCATATATACTATGGATCAAATCTTATTCATTTTAGAACATTAATATTCAATTTAAAATTACACATTAATCTTTCTTATCAACTTGATATATTTGATAGCTTATTATTTAAATATAGATTTCGTTTGACAATTTCTCGCAATAAAATAATTTTTATATTTACAGTAATAAATTTGTTTATATACATAGTTAAATAGTAATAAAGTGGTTTTTATATTTATAATAATAAAATATTTTTATATTTATAGTTGAATATTAGTGACTTTCACACTTAATTTAGTATATAAAAATTTTGTTTACTCTTTACCACATAATATCTTTATTTATATGACTTCTTTACCATATGATATTTTTATTTACATGACTTGATGTATTATTAGAACTTGAATATCTTTTTATACTTCTTTGTTGATTATAATATATATATATTATACTAATATCAATAACATAATTATTTACATCCTTATTCTAGTATTCCACAAATCACACTCAATGATACAAATCTTATTCTTTATCTCACATTATCTAATATATAACATGTACCAACACATATCAACTTTAAATATTTATATGAACATGAAAGGTAAATCACTTAAGTAACAATAGGAAAACTAAAAGACATTGACTTGACATAATTTATATTTTAAATTAATAGATCATTGTTTAAATGACACTTTTTTACTTAAGTAGTGAATTTTTATCGTACTAAAAGTAATCGTCTTAATTTCTTTTTCATTTGAGCGAAATATCTACTCAAGCAAATTTTTAAAAAAATCTATAAGTTTTGTAAAAATAATAACAAATTAATTAAAACTCTAAATTATATTCCCAATATAATATATCATTTTAATCTTTTTTATTTGTTAAATGGTCTTTATTAAATAGAGAGACGAGGCTCACATTAATTTTTCATCAATTAAAATGTATAGAATAAGTGATTATTTTGTATGATTAAAAGTATAAAAATAACTTCTAATATATAAATTATATTCCTATTAAAAAATAAATATTTTTATATAACTAAATTTTTTAATGATGACATTCTGATTGAATCATACAATGTTTATTTGTAATCAATGATGATTTTCTAAAAATTTAAAATTAATTTATAGAGAATAATAAATTGAAGAATTAAATTGTTTAAAAAAGTATAATAATATAGATGAAAAAAATGAGTTTAAATTGTTTAGGCTAATTAGTATAACATTTTAAGTTAAAAAGAATATATTTTAATAGAATATAAAATAAAACTACAAGCTCATTGTATAAAATTAGGATAAGACACGTGACTGAAAGTGAAAATAATTTATTGAAAAATAATTTTTACAAACGATCATATGAGAAAAAAATTTAAAACGGTCCTATTTTAAAAGATTAAATATTATTTTTATAAAAAATAGTAGGATGTATAATGGATCATGATGATTTCGGTCACTTATATCATAACATCTCGAGAATCATAAAAAAAACATGTATTATATACGTAACTATTATATTAAATACTAATTCTATATTAGTCTTAGTTGGACATTTAATTTAATTTCATTAAGTTAAGGACTTATAATTATATTATTACTTTTTTAGTTCGGTTAGGTTTAAATTAAAATTCAAGATAGTATTTTAAGTATGTCTCAGTGGTTCTTATTGGATCTATCCAAATGTCTAATCTTGAACTTGAAGTGAGTATCAAATTGTTACATTAACTTGAGATATAATCAAGATATATAAGAATAAGTTTGACCTTAATATCTTTAAAAACAAAGATCGGCTTTAATAACTACTTTCCATTTTTCTTTCTAATTATCAAATTTTTAACAAAAAGTAAATTGCTCTTTTTTATTTATATTTTTTAAAAGTTTAATATATTACTTTTTTTTTCAATTATATTCGTAATTTAATTAATCTAAAAATCAGTTATAATAATAAAATATAAACACATAAATGTACGTTGAACTAAGAAAATTAAAATATTTAACATCACATTAAAATATAAATAAATAAGTATGTGAATGAAATGGAATCTGTAGATTAAAATCAACTCTTTTCAATAGGTAACCCATCTTTCACACCTGATTATTGATTTAAGTTAAATTATGTATTTATCTAATAATTATGTATTTATCTAATAACTGTTCCTATAAGTTTTACATTTAGCTAATCATTTGGTTAGGTCACTATTTTTACACTTTAACTATTATGTTATTATCTTATCTCTTGTTAAAGTAGTAACAAGACTAACGTTAATAATAATAACACAAAAAATAAAAACAATTTAAAAATAATAAACTAACAACAATACAATATATCTACAATATAAACAAATGAAAATAGAATAATATATAATATTTAAATACTAAAAAAATCTAAAAACACTCTATTTAGTTGTGGAAGTGTTTGAGTCGGTGGGGCATCATGTTCTTGATCATACAGCAAGTTCTCGTGCTCCCTTTCACACACAACACACGCAAACCACATTACGTGGTGGACTATTCAATTCTTAATATATATATATATATATATTTTATATATATATATATATATTAGATAATATTTTTATTTAATAATATTATTTAGCATTTTCTTAAAATAATTTTTATAGTTTTGTTAAAAATAATTTAAAACATTGGAGTATAATTTATTTTTATTTCTTTTTATCATGTTACCATTATTTGGTCAATTATTCATATTGTTTTTATACTAAATTTTATCATTTAGTCTATATATTTAAAAATATTTTATTTCAATTTTGATTATTATATTAGATATTGTTAAAGTTTTAAGTTTTGTAATAATTTTATCTTTAAAAAACGTTTGATAGAAAACTAAGAGAGAAAAATATATTCAAATGATCCTGACTTCAATTTCTGAGTTTATATATATATATATATATATATATATATATATATATATATAATAATTTTAAGTATAAATATTTAAATATAAAATTATTAAAATATAAAAATAATTTAGAATAGTAATTATATATTTGTATTATTTAAAAATTTATTAATAATTATATATACTTGAGAAGTAAATTTTAGACATAATTTAATATTATAAAATTAATTTGAAAGATAAGATTTGTATTTATTTATATATTATTCAAATATTTTTATAATTATTTTATTTAAGATTTTTAATTTTTTTTTATATTAAGATTATCAATTCGTGTTTCAAATTAGACATTTAAAAAATATCCAATAACGATTAGATATGTTAGATATCTAAATATAAATCTAAATCTTATATAATATAAAAATGAAAAAATGAAATAATATATAAACAGAAAAAAATTTATAAACTTATTTTCTTAAAATCTTGTATTAAAAATAATGTCAATTTTTTATATAAATCTAATTTATAGTTTTTTTCTTCTCTACCACAATAATGAATGACAGGATAGATATAACATTTTCAATTATTATAATTTATAATGATTTTGTTAAAGAATTATAATAACGAATCCTCTAAATAAAATTTTATATCTAAATTTTGTGAATGAAAAATTTTGATTTAAAAATAAAATGAAATTGTTTGAAAATAACTAGTCAATCTTTCTAAAACGCACATGCTCCATATGTTTGAACATCCTAAAAAAGTTATAAATATTTGATATAGCTTTTTATACTTACCTATTCATTGAATTTGGAGCTATACCCACCCTCAATGCTCATCATCTTCTTCTTCTTTTTCTTCCACACACAAATATCATAAATTAACCAAAAACATATATTTTAATCAACTTTTTCTGTAAGAAAAAGATGAGAAGAAAAAAATAAAATATTTTTCTTTCAAATTTTAAATTAATAAACTAATTTATAATTTCTTTTACATTTTTTATTTTTTAGCAAGTGCACAGTTTAATTAGTTTTGACTTATGAAAGAAAATTACTCTATTTTTTTCCTTAATTTTTTTATGGAGTGACCTATATAATAAAGAACTCGTATTTGATCCTAAAAAGAAAAAAAAACTGGTTGAAATATAAGACAATTACATTTCCACGGACAAAATATAAAATAAGATAAAAGATACTATATATCTATTTAAGAAGAATAGTAAAGTAAAACTGAGTTCTAATCCATTAAATAAGATTTTAAATTTAAACTCAGTGAATAAAAAAAATATTGTTACAAAATTAGGATGAGATTATTCAAAATGCGCAATGAATTTGATTCTAGGTAAAGATCCACTATTAAAATATTTATTATTAAAATACTTCAAAAATCATACACTTAATTACAAGACTAAAAATTAATTAAGACTTAATGTCAAATTTTTTAGGAAGATGATGCAGTGGTAGGCATAATGCGTTGAAAAATGGCATGAAACTAACCACTTTCTGCAACATGCGGTCCATTGACTAATTATTAATGTAACACTTTTTCAATAGGCTCCATAATTGAATCTATGTAAAAAATAGAAAGAAAATCAAAGAAATAACTAAAGTGAGTGTTTTCATTTTTGATGTTATTACAACATGCTTCCTACCTATGCACATGATATTTGTGGTCCACTTTTCACAAAAGTTAGTCCTAATGATGCATCTTAGTGTTATAGCATTTGTTGAATTTTTCAACGGTTGCTTTTATGAGCATCAAAATAGAGAGGTAATTGTTCATGATGTTGAATCCAAACTAACATATATACCTCACTTCACTTTAGTTGTTGCACTTTAAAAAAAACTCAATTGTCTTGTTATTTTTCTTCTTACACCATATTGGATTTTGCCTCTTCAAGCAAAACCTTTTTCTCATGTAATGGCACTTCACAAAATTAGGACTTTTGTTTAATTGTATTGAATTAGGGTTAAAGTAGGTCTTGACAACTATAAAGCGATCAAAAGCACAATTACCCTCTTTCACAAAAATTGGGCCATTTGGTCGGCCCAAATAAATTAAGAATACTTCCAAAAAAAGAAAAGAGTAATTATTTTTTGCACTGCATGGTTTCTTTTTGCAGCTGCATAAAATATCAATGTTTTAGATTTTTGAAAAAGTGAGATTCAAAAACAAAGTTCTAAATAATATAATTTAATATATATTATGAATTTTTAGATTGCATAACATATTACATAATCTAAAATACATTTTTTATTTGTAAATTTTTTATTTAATAATATATAATTAGATTGTATAATTCATTATAATTTTTTAAGTTTTGTAATATTCAATCTAGAAATATTTTCAAATTATACAATATATAGTAGTTTCCCAAAAAAGAGTGATTTTGATTATATTAATGTTAAACCTGCTTTTGTTGTTTGAACTACAAATAGAAACTGACGTGATATCAAAATGGATTGGATGCCTGCAAAATTTGGGCCTTTTCTTTTTCACTTTCACAGTTTTTCCATACACCTCGAAATGACAATTTTTTTTTTTAATTTTTACACTTTTCAAAAGTACTATCCAAACTATATTAAAAAAAATTTAAACTATGCATTCCGAAAATATTTTAAAAAACTTATTCCGGATTAATAAATTGAAAATGATCAATCTGAAATTAATTTTTATTTTAGAATTAATTTTAACTATGTTGACTTATTCATTACGAAATACTTCATAATAAAATTTCAGGTAAAAATATTGACAACATTGCAGAGTAGTCGATTTACAATGTCTTGCAATCCAACAAACTGTACATCAGGTTTTCACACTTGTGTAGTGGTAATATTTTCATGGAAAAAGATGACATGTTTACTGAAGATTTTTTTTTCTTAAATAATGTTTTTTTAAAATTACCTAAATAGACCTAAACCAACTTTATTTACCAATCTTGTTTCTGAAAGAATCAAATTATGACCTTGAAATTTATATTTTTAGAAACTGAATTCTGATAGGTAATAGAAGGAGTTTTGGTTACATAAATACCAGTGACGAGCATTTAACATCATATGCAAACGAAGTCTTATTCATCGAAAAAGCAAAAATGAGCAATGCCATAGTCAAGGTCCATTAATTTGCAGGGTATCTTATCTCATGTCAGAGAATGAAAATATCATGCACTAAAACATATTTACTTCAAATAAATTACATAATCCTCTTTAAGATTATAGAAAAATCAACCAGTTAAAAGATGAAAATTGCACCTAAATCATCTTTCTCAAACATTAAACAATGAAAATTTCCTTAAGACCTACCATTTATATTGCTTAATGTGGATCAACCTTCCTCTGTGAATGAAGCCACAAAAGCTAAAACTTGGTTCTTAGCTTCAGGTAGCAACAATACTTCAAAATATACTCAGCCTACAACATTTGTTTTTACTCCTAATATTTGCTACAACATCTTCCAGATTTTACCTTTTGCAGATTTTCTTTAAGCATTAGGGAAGAATAACATTTTTTTATCATTGCAAAATCTTATTTGATGTAATACAACATAAAAAAAAGAATATAAATGCTGTTATTCCTGTGACATATTAGTGATTTCACCACTGATAAAGATAAATTATTTACAACATTGAATTGCTATATAACAATTTTAGTATCATTTAATCCCTTATGCAAAAACTTTTAAATGTATTCTGACATGTTACAGACTTGTTATTTCAGTTTCTATACATTGTATATAGCTCAATGAATTTATCTATGAACAAACCACAAAAGGTGAAACTTAGTTCTTAGCTTTAGGTACGAACAATACAGCAATGTACTCACAGTTGTTTATTATTTCAATATTTGCTAGAACACGTTCAAGATTTATGTGTTCCAATTTGTCCTTAAGCATTACTGATCATTCTGTATTGCACAACTAAACTGCTGAATATATTCTAACAGATTATGAGCTTATTATGTCAGTTTCTATAATTGGTAGAAATAATTATGATGAGGAAATATCAAAAACAAGTATAAATTTGTAATTGTAAGATTGAAAAGAAAAACCTGATTATTAGTCACAGAGGCTCTAGATGACCATGTACATAGTTGCACACCACTTTCTGATGTTGAGTTGAATGTGCTCAATCAAGACTCTGCAACTACAAGTTCCATAAAACCATGTCATACTCAACAAACATCTCAGTCAATAAATAAACTCTGAAGTAGTACAATCTCGTATCCACAAAAATCATGGTATCAACAAATAGAAGGTGCATTTAATATCTGTTTTACCATTACAATGCCAAACATGTACAATTTGTTTTCCATTTTCACCATATGTTAATCTGTAATTAACTACCTGTATATATATGATCAGATATAAATATATTTATTTTATGATTATGTAACTCTACTAACTTTAATATAAATTACAATATTCTTTCTTCATACACCATGAAACTTTATTGTTACACATTTTTTTTTCAATAACAATGCAGATTAAGAAAGCGGAAGGCAGCTGTAATTTGTGCACAAATCTCAATCTCAATCCTGAATCTTTTTTCTAGAGACGTCGGTTTCAACTTAAAAAATAATATCTGGGTATGCAACGGTTAACACTATGGGCTCTTAGTAACACTTCATATACAGACAACACAAAAACCATTCTCGTGACAATGAGAGTCACATCAAGGGCACACCCTTTTCGGGTCTAAACCGAATGAACGGCCAATTCTGATTTATGAAGGAAATCTTATCCTTTGCTGCAGTGACCATCCAACATAATTTGTATGATATAGGGATGGATGATCCAATTGCAGACACCAGAGTTGGCAGAATATGTGCAGAATGATCCTATTAATGTCACGAGAAAAAAAGAATTATTTCGACCAATTTTATTTAGTTCAGTAAAAACTAGGTACCCTGCAAGATGGGGAATTTAAGATGACCACAAATATGTAAGTCATCAAGACTTGCAGAGGGTCCTTCTAGCTGTCAAAACGTCTTCTTGTTCCCCTCATTTCTTGCCTATGCATGTGCTTCTGCATGGACCACCACCCTCATCTTCTCTACCTTTCCCCCACTAAAATTCCACGAAAGAAAGCTTCTGCTACAAAGATACTTATACTTATTTTACTTTAAAGAAATTCCTGAAGATAAAGTTAAAGTTATAATATATAGTTTTGTAAGATTAAGTTAACTATGATTGCACTTCCACTTTACTAAGATGCTATCAAAATATATCTCAAGATTTTTCTTTACTAATTTATCTTAATGATATCTTTTGGAACTAATGTGGACTGAGGTTAATTCCAATAATCACTTCACACATTTTCTTTCAGAGTAGTAGAAGATACTGTTTTTCTCATATCCATTCAAGCCAAAAGACACTTCTTGTTGTTATCCAGGAGAAAAAGTTGTCATTCACATGCACCGAACTTAGCTCAGAATCTGTCTTTTCCACGTACAAGACATGCAAGAAAAATCTATCTACACTCTCACACACACATGTTTAACGATATTGAAAATGGTGAATATATGGAGTTTAAGAAATATCAAGCCTTCCACTCACATATATAACAGAACTAAATCTCCTACCTTAGCCACTCCAATAAAACACAACCCTATCAACAGCAATGAAGATAGTTCTATCCATCATCTTCAGTTTATCCGTGCTCTCTCTCTCCCACGCTTCTGTGGTAGATTTCTGCGTGGCAGATTACACAGCTCCCAATGGCCCTGCAGGGTACTCATGCAAGAAGCCTGCAAAGGTGACAGTGAATGACTTTGTCTACTCTGGCCTTGGCACTGCTGGCAACACCTCAAACATCATCAAAGCTGCAGTGACTCCAGCATTTGATGCCCAATTCCCTGGGGTCAATGGCCTTGGCATTTCTATTGCACGTTTGGACTTGGCACCTGGTGGGGTCATCCCTCTCCACACACACCCTGGAGCCTCCGAACTGTTGGTTGCTGTGGAGGGTGAAATCTGTGCTGGATTCATTGATTCTAGCAACACTGTGTACCTCCAAACCCTGGGAAAGGGTGATATTATGGTGTTCCCTCAGGGCTTGTTGCATTTCCAAATCAACTCTGGTGACTCTCAGGCTTTAGCTTTTGTGAGCTTCAGCAGTGCCAACCCTGGCCTCCAGATTCTCGACTTTGCTTTGTTCAAGAGTGACTTCCCCACTGAACTCATCACCCAAACCACTTTTCTTGATGCTGCTGTGGTCAAGAAGCTGAAGGGTGTTCTTGGAGGGTCTGGTTAAGAAGTCTTAGGGATTTATCCATGAAAAATGATAGGAGTATGTACTCGAGAGTTGTGTCATTTTTGTTCAATTTAATCATTTGGTGTGATTTTCGTGCTTGCATGCATGTAAAAGCATGTTCTTTTTCTTTAGCAGGCTTTGTTAACCAGACCAGAAGTGATTTGGTTTTGGTTTTATTGTTAATTTCTTGTTGTCAATTCAAGTAATTAAGTTTCTTTAAGATTGATTACTTCTCACTTCAGAACTTTGTCTCACTTCAGAAATTTGTGATACAATGTGGTATTTTCTGGATTTGTAGTGGGAGTACATATGTTTAACTTAAGTATATCAATTAGTATATAAGTTATATATATATATATATATATATATATATATATATATATATATATATATATATATATATATATATATATATATATATATATATATATATATAATTTTTTATATA